>MDSW01212250.1_pt1 | contig 11178 bp, 11 predicted proteins | sample 811171 | NCBI WGS metagenome assembly MDSW01 (sample SAMN05326641, study PRJNA326480) | marine metagenome | isolation source: seawater | place: Atlantic Ocean: North West | collected 2012 | reverse complement strand
AGGGATTCAAGGAATAATAAAAATCCTGACGGGTAATGAAAATCGTGATGCTTGTTTCAGATGTGTGATAGGAATTCATCTTGATGATGAAGAATTATTCTTTGAAGGTGAATGTAAAGGACAAGTTTCAGGAAAAGCCGTAGGAACAAACGGCTTTGGATATGATCCTATTTTCATTCCAGATGAAGGAAATGGACGGACGTTTGCTGAGATGAATAGTAAAGAAAAACAAAAATTTTCACATCGTGGAAAAGCCATGGAAGCGCTCAGAGCATATTTACAACAGAGAAATCAATCGCCAACCTCAAACCAATGCAGTGAGTCGTAAGTAAAGGAGGAGACACAGTGGCGGGTTTCTCTAGACTAATGCTCTGGATGGTGCTCTTCATTGGCGGAGCAGGATTCTTGACACTTAGAGGAAGCTTGTCAGAGAATGGAGAATTAGGAGCAGCAGGCGGACTTTTGATCCTTCTAGCATATCTAATGTTTACAGGAGGAGAACCAGCTCCGGCAGTAAGGAAGAAGAAGGAAACAACTTCAATTATCCCAGAACAAGAAATTGAAGAAGAAGAAATAACTATTCCTGTAAGTAGAAAACGGGGAGTAGATGTAGTTTCTCCAGTAGTTGAGCCAGTTGATGAAGAAATCATCGAAGTAGAAGCCTTGGATGATGATATTGTAGAAGCAAAAGAGTACGTTGTCGAGGTAGATGCTCAATCGATGTTAGAAACAGAGATAGATAGCGTGGTCTTAAGTCGAAGAGAATCACAAAAAGAAATCCGTGATGGAATTGAAAAGCGTAGAAGGAAGCAATTAGCAAAAATTAGAGGAGATACGTTAAGATCTAGATATGAAGCAGGTTCCAGAGAAGAACTTCAGAAAATTCTACAACATTCTAATGAAATTCAAGTTGTAGATGAACCTGAGAATCCAACTCCAGGACATCCTTATGGAAGAGTGTTAATTCGTATTGATGAAAATAAGATTCTGCGACTTCGTGTCCCATTAGATGTAGGTTTAAGAGCTGCTGAAATTGAATCTGAACCTCTTCCAGATCTTGGGGGGTTACCTCCTCCGCCTTTACCAGGAGAAATTGGTGACCTTCCACCTCCGCCTTTACCAGGAGAAATTAGTGGACTCCCTCCTCCTCCAAATTCAGACCAATAAATTCTGAATTTTAATCAATGATGCTATGTATCGAACTCATGTCGAAGGGACATGGCCGAACGTCCTGATGTGGAAGAACTAACTATCGAAGAATGCTCATCTGAAAATGGAGTAATTATTATTGCAACAATAAACAGACCTGAGAAATTAAATGCATTAAACATTGATGTGAAAGAGGCTATCAAATCACTTTGTGCTTGGGCACAAGAGTCAGACGAGGTTTTGGTAGTAGTTTTCCGTGGTGCTTCTCCATTGCCACCTCCTGAGGGAAAAAGGCAGAAACCTCATGCTTTCGTTGCTGGAGCTGATGTCAGTGAATTTGTCGGAAAAGATAGTATCGCTATTCGCCCAGAATTTGAAGAAAATGTTTGGGAAGCAGTTTGGAAATTGAGAAAACCAACAATTGCTCTAATTGATGGATATGCGTTAGGCGGCGGTAGTGAGCTAGCCTTATCTTGCGATATTAGAATTGCAACGAACAGATCAATGTTTGGTACTCCAGAAATCAATCTAGGGCTAATCCCAGGAGGAGGTGGAACTCAACGATTGACTTGGCTTGTTGGATATGGAAAAGCAATGGAATTGGTGATGGGTGGAGAAATGATAGATGGAGAAGAGGCTTATCGAATTGGATTAGTAAATCACATCGTTGAACCAGACGAGTTGATGAACAAAGGGATGGAAATTGCAAATAATCTTTCATCCAAGTCCCCTTTGACTATTCAAGTAGCAAAACAGGCTGTTCGTGCCGCGTTAGACAATCCAATTACAGATGGAATTCTATTAGAACACAATATGTTTGTTGATTTATTCGATACTACAGATAAGGAAATAGGGGTCAATGCTTTCATGGAAAGAGGTAAGCCAGAGTGGACAGGTGAGTAATTTCTTGGTAGAAAACCTAGTTGAAGCCAATGGATTAGCTAAGAGATTTGGTGACTTTGTAGCACTCCAGCCTCTTGATGTGAAAGTTCAAGCAGGGGAATTCTTCGGAGTTTTTGGCCCAAATGGTGCAGGAAAATCGACCTTTATTCGTCTATTAACAGGGCAACTAAAACCCAGTGCAGGATCTGCTAATGTGTTGGGAATTAATGTAGAGAATCAACCAAGATTGGTCAAGGCAAATATTGGAATTGTTCCCGAATCTGAATCTCCACCTTCGTATCTAACCGCAGCAGAATTTCTAGAATTTGTAGCTCGTCTAAGAAAAATAGATGAAATCAATGAAAAGGTCAATTATTGGCTTGATTGGTTTGGAATGACTGACAAAGGTGGGACTTTATGCAAAGATTTGTCTAAAGGCCAACGGCAAAAAGTAATGCTTGCTTCGGCGTTCATCCATGAACCAAGACTATTATTCCTCGATGAACCATTCGTAAATTTAGATCCTATCTATCAAAGAAAATGTCGTGAATTATTGCTAGACCATATCTCAAATGGTGGGACTATTTTTCTCTGTTCTCATATCCTTGAGATTGCAGAAAGGTTGTGCACCAGAGTAGCAGTAATTGACCATGGAAGAGTTCTCGCAGCAGGTAAATTAGATGAATTGAGAAATTCAAAAAATGAAACTCTAGAAGATATTTTCATTCGATTGGTTGGTAAATCTATCGATGAAATAGAAGCAGAAAACATTACTGAAGAGGAATGATTTAGATGTCTGTGAAAAGGAATGAACCAAATTTTAGTTCATCCTTTCCTATTACATTCAAAATGATGTTCAAAGAGGAATGGCGTCAAAATGTTGACTTTGCAAAAAGTAGACGAATTTTGATGTTTCCAGCATTATTAGCCGTTGTTTCTATGGCATTGACAATAGGACTAAGATTTCTTACAGGAGATGGAGTAATTGGAGCAAATGCTGAAGAAATTTCTCGAGAAACCTTTACTTTCGATGAATTACGAACAGGAATACATCTAATGGTTTTTCTTTTCTCTATGGGAATGGGGACCTTTGCATTCTTAGGTCGCTCTATTATTTCTCAGAGAAGTGGTGGTAAAAATTTTCTTTTAGCTTCTCCAGCGATGCAGCCTATCGATTTACAAACAACATATCTTGCTTACTACCTCAAAGAAGTGAGTTTTTACATTGTATTAATTCTAACTCCAGTAACTATTGGAATGGCATTGGGAATTGCATCACAATCAATTTTTGAAATCACAACGCCTTTGTTATGGAAATCTCTTCTTCCATTTCTAATTTGTATTTCACTAACTTTAGCTCAAGGAATAGCAATTTCATTCTTTGGTTCAACTTTAATGAGTAGAGGAGGACAATGGAATATTCTGGTACCAATTCTAGGAGCAATTCTCGGAGCGCTAATTTATCTTGGATTCATTCCAATGGAAAATGCAATTATAGGATTGTGGGTACACTCTGATGGATCTACTAATGCGCTAATGTTGACGCCTTTTGCTTTCCTTTCATGTACAATTTTAGCTTGGATTTCAGCAGGTCTTCTTCCCGAAGATTTTGAAGTTAGAATCACTGGAAGAGATGATCTATTTATTCCAGTTTACGAAAAATTAGGAAAAATCGGACTAAAATCAGATAGTAGAATGAGAATCCTGATAGCAAAAGAAATAGTAGATGTGTTACGTTCTGGCACGCTTCTTAAAATGCTAGGATCCTTTGCAGTACCTCTTCTTTTCCTACTACTTCTAGCATGGGGAGCAGATTTTGCTTCCTTTCCCATTCCCTTCAATTTACTTTCTTATGCTCCATTCATAGGATTTTTTGGATTCAATTTTTATTCTTGGTTGAATGCAATTGATGCACCTGATCATCTAAACACAATGCCAGTATCTGTTCCTGAATTGCTTAAAGCAAAAATTTGGACTTATTTTTTGCTAACTAGTTGGATAGGAGTTATTTTCATTTTACTTATGGCCTGGATGTTAGATCAATGGGATGATGCTATTTCTGCAATGGTAGTAATGCTTGCAAATTCAATTTACATTGTTTCCCTATCTGCGTGGCTGATGGGATTAAGACCCAACAAAGCAATTTTCGACAGTGGAATAATGGCTCGTTTCTGGATTGCAACATCTTTGCCGTTGATTGGACTATTCGTTTTATCCTTCACAAAAGGAGATACTACATTACTGGAAAATTGGAGTATGCAAGTTTCGACTGGAGGATTGAATGCTGAAGCTCAGGCTATAGAACTTGAACAAATGCAATCTACAAGTCTAACTGGAATCTTGGGAATCTGTGCTATTCTTGTTTCTCTTTCTTTTCTCTATCTTCGATTACTCAAACGAAAATGGGGAAGTTCACCATTTGAAAACTAACATCGGTTAATTCATGAGCAACAAGGGAACGCAGGAAACTATGTCGAAGGTACTGGTACTTACCGGACTACCAGGATCTGGAAAAAGTGTAGCATCAGAAATTGCAAAATCGATGAATATACCAATTATAATAATGGGAAATGTGATTAGAAGAGAAACTGCTGAAAGAGGATTAGAACCCAATTCTAGAAACATAGGAATGGTAGCAATGGATCTGAGAAAAAAATTTGGAGATGACGTGGTTCTTCAAAGAATTTGGCCAATAATTTCTGAAGAATTAGAACATAATAATCTTGTTCTTATCGATGGGATGAGGAGTATTGCAGAAAAAAATGCATTAGTACAATTGATGGGGTTTGAACCAGAAATCCTAGCAATATTAGCCTCTGAAGATATTCGTAACTCTAGACTAATTGAAAGAAAACGTTCAGATGATGTCGAGTTGGAATTAATAGAAGAGGATAAAAAAACCAAAAATCAAGCCATTTCAGAGCGTGATGCAAGAGAAAAAGGATGGGGAGTCGAATCATTATTAGATCAGGCTCATTACCAATTACTCAATGAAGATAGTTTGGATTTATTCCGAATAAGTGTCAAAGCACTCTTAGAACGCCTAAACAACCCTGAATGAAGGCCAAAGGTTATCCCAATCCTCGTTCCTTTGGAACACGTACTGAGGTGGCACCATGGCACGACGAGGGCGGAAGAACCAAGGCCAAGGCCGAAAGAAGCAGCAACAAGCCCAATTCGAAGAAATGGACAAGTATCCCGTTTCTCCCCCGCATTCGTTCGCCAGAATCGTTCGAGATTTGAGAACTTTGAACATCATTTACCAAGTAATTGAACCCCCTCTAAACAAAAAAGAAACTGAACAGAAAGATCAGATAATGGACATCTTTGTACAGGCACTGAATGCTGACATAGAAGAAATCGATGCAGATCCAGTTGCCTATCTTCGAGCAGCTATGGATCAGATAATCAAGTCATATCGATTGAAAATTAGTAAAAAATCTAGATCTAAAATCTTCTACTACATCCGTAGAGATTTAATCGGATATGGCAGAATGGATGTACTAATGAATGACTCAAATGTAGAAGATATTTCCCTTGATGGAACTAATGTTCCAATCTTTGCGTATCATAGAAAATTTGAATCTATTGAAACTACTATTGCTTGGCCTACAGATGATGAATTGGAAGCTTATGTAATCAAACTAGCACAACGATGTGGAAAACATATTTCGGTGGCAGAGCCACTCCTAGACGCTACACTAATGGATGGATCTCGAATTGTCATGAAACTGGGTAGAGAAGTTTCTACACGTGGTTCCGCATTTTGTATTCGTAGATTTAGAGAAGACCCATTCAGTCCTTGCGATATTGTTGCATTCCGAACTATGACGAGTCTAATGGTTGCATATCTTTGGATTGCATTTCAACAAGGCGTTTCTATGCTATTCGTAGGAGGTACTGCTTCAGGAAAAACAACAACTTTGAATGCTATGTGTCTGTTTATTCCTTGGCAAATGAAAATCGTAAGTATCGAATCTACTCGTGAAGTAAACATACCTCAACCAAATTGGATCCCTGGATTAACTCGACAAGGATTTGGAGGTGAATCCTCAGAAGGTGAAATTACTGAGTTCGAATTACTAAAAGCAGCTCTCAGAGAACGGCCTGAATATATTATTGTAGGAGAGATTAGAGGGTCTGAAGCCTATGTTCTATTCCAAGCGATGGCTACTGGGCATTGTTCATATTCAACTGTTCACGCAGATTCAGTCGCATCATTAGTACATCGTCTTGAAAATAAGCCGATTGATATTCCGCGAGTTCTTCTTCCTGCTCTTGAAGCAGTAGCAATCCAAATTCAGACTAGGATTAACGGACGCCGTGTACGAAGGACTAAACAGATTGTTGAAATTGTAGGTGTAGACCCTCACAGCCAAGAAGTAATCACAAATGAGGTGTTTAAGTGGGATCCTTCCCGAGACGATTTCGATTTCAGCGGTAAATCCTATGTCTTAGAGAAAGTAATGGTGAAAATCAATTATTCGCAAGAAAAGATGCGAAATGAATTACGAACTAGAAAGAGAATCTTAGATTGGATGGTTCTGAATGATATCCGGAAATCGGATCAAGTCGCTCAAATAATTACAGAGTATTATGTTCGACCTGACGAAATTCTTGCTCGCGTGGACGGCCTACGCTGACCTTAGGAGGCAGAATATTGGCAAAGAAAAGAGATTTGAAGTCAAAGAAGCAATATGACTTCGAGGGTATGACTCTGACTCCGTGGCAGAAAATATCTAATACCTTTTTTGGAGGTATTTTTCGTGAACGTGCCCGCAAGGATCTAGACCTGAAAAAACTTCTAGTTCAAGCAGATATTAGAGTAATGCCTGAAGTATACAAATCTACACAATTGATGAGCACTATAGCAGTAATTATTGGATGTGGTGCACTCATGGCACTCGTTTTCTTACCTGGAGCAGGACTAATTGCAATCTATGAATCAATTCAAGATCCTGCTACTGTAATGCCTTGTATGGATTGGGAATTCTGGCATAAAGCAGATATTAATCCATCTCAACCAGGAAATGGATGCCCACACTACACTACTCAAGTTTTCCCATTCTTGTGGAAGGCAATTGTAGTCATTCTACTCGGCTTAATAGTTCCTTATTCTGCAAACAAATATTTTGGCAATGAAGCAGAAAGAAAAAGATCTGCTCGAGCAGAACGATTAGAGAAATATTTGCCATATGCTTCATCTTACACTGCAGCAATGTCAGCAGCAAATGCTACACCAGTAAAGATTTTCAGATCTTTAGCCAAGAATGGAGAAATTTATGGAGATATTGCATACGATTCATCGATGGTTTATCGTGATATGACTCTATTTGGTTATGATATTATCACAGCAGTGAAACTTGCTGTTGATCGAGCTGCTTCTGTATGGGTAACTGAATTCTTCCAAGGTATGGTAGGGACCCTATCATCGGGAGGTAATCTGAAGTTATACTTCCTGAATAGAGCTGAACACTACATGAGAGAAAATAGAATCAGACTTACCGTATTTTTGGAAACACTAGCAATGTTTGCTGAAACATACATTGTGGTTGCAGTAGCAATGCCACTGTTCCTTATTGTAATGTTAGTAATTATGTTCTGGGTATCTGGAGCTGGATCCCAAATTTCAGAAAATATGGTTTACGGAATTGTGATGGGGTTACTTCCGATGATTCATGTTGCATATTCTCTGTTTGTATGGCTAATGTCTCAAGAAAACGAAATGTAAGGAGGTGAATATATGGCTAGAAAAAAAGGTAAGAAGAAAATCAAAGTTAGATTAGAACTACCTAAGGACGATAGTACAGAAACTAACTTCACAATTATTCTAGTTCTAGGAATGATGCTTGGAATGAGTTGTATGGGTTTCTGGATTACTAATGCTGATTTAGTTTTCAAACCAATGAATCAGATGCCTATGTTTCTAAATTTAGCTTGTCCGGATTCATTTGATCCAAATGTTCCAGTTCCTCCAACTTATGCAGATAATCAATCTTGTTTTCTTACTCAAGAAAGCCCGACTATAGAAACATGGACTGACGAATGGGATAAAGTGAGTTCACCAGGTGCTGCTGCTTTTTTTATAGTTCCAGGAATTGAGCAACAAAGACTTGGTAATCAAAATCATCCCCCTCAAACTGCCGATGTTAGTTGTATAGCAGAAGCCGATAATAGCGGAACTTTTACACTTTCAATAATCGAAAGAGCATTTGATTTGTCAACTACAACTATAGCAAGTCAAGGTATGGTTTCTAACAGTGAAGAGTGTGGTCTAAGCAATGTTCCTGTACAAGCAAACAAACAATACGAAATATGGGTAGAAATCCCTTCTGACCAACCTGCAATTCGAACGTTTGATTTCACAGTAAGTGTGGAATCATATGATGGAATTCCTGAAAATATGAACAATAAATCATTGTGGATTGGTCCAAAGGTAGATGTTGGTCCTTTTGCTCTTCATCCTACAATTTTTGTAAATTTCTTTGGGCTAGGATTACTGGTAATGGTCTTCCCTGCTGCATTGTACAGTGATGCTCAAGCAAGAAAAATCAAAGCAATTGAAGACAAATTCCCAGACTTCCTTAGAGACTTAGCAGAATATTGGAAAGGTGGACTTTCTATGGTAGTTTCAGTAAGAACGCTTGCTAGGTCAGAATATGGAGCCTTGAATAACGATATTCAGAAAATGTCCGATCAATTATCATGGGGGATTCCATTTGGAGATGTTATGAAGATGTTTGCAGATAGGGTAAATACTCCTTTGGTACATAGAGCTGTGTCTCTAATTGATGAAGCAAACAAAGCAGGGGGTAAGATTTCTGATATCTTAGTAACTGCAGCAAATGATTCTAGAGAAATAAAATTCCTAGAAGGTGAACGTGTTCGAGCAATTTCGTCATATATTTCAGTAATTTGGGTTTCTTATCTTGTATTTATGGGAGTAATTGTAGTTCTTTCCAAAGTGTTCATTCCAGCTATTGCCAGTTCAAACAGTGGAGGAGAATCAGAAAGTATTGGAAACATGCAGATTAATGCCGTGGATCCTCTGTTTTTCCTTGTAGTTTTCTTCTACGGAGTATCTGCTCAAGCGGTTGGTAATGGTGCAATGGCAGGATTAATGGCGACTGGGCGCTTAGCAAATGGAATGAAACATTCCGGATATATGCTGATACTTGCTCTTTTAGCGTTCAACTTTGTTGCTTTCTCTCCAGAACTAATTGGAGTTCCAATGTCAGAAGGGCTAGCGCATTCTGTTGGAAGAATGGCTCCAGGGTGATATAATGGATAAATCGGCAAAATCCACAAATGCCCAAGTCCATATGATAGAGATGATTACTCTATTCTGGTTATTCTTTCTTTGTGCTGCATTTGTAATTCAATTACAAGTTCCAGATACTAATCCAATAGCCTCTGATGCAGCATTACTTGTCGCTGCAGAAGATGCTCATACTCTTGCTTCAGCAGAAGTAGACCAAAATGGAACGTCAATCATTAATTCTCATCTAGCGGCTGATGAACGAGTAGAAGCTTGTACTATTCTTCTGGATAATTTACCCGAAACTGTAACTGGAAATTGTTGGTTAGCAGTTGATGCAGAACCAATGGAAAGAGAAGGAAGTGGAGAAATTCCTCCAGGACAAAGTCTTACAGTAATGCATTTACATTCTATTGAAGGTCATCTTTGGACTGTAGGACTTCAGGTTTGGCATATTGGAAGTGGTGCTTAATGATTGAAAATAATCGTAATGATGATGCACAGATGTTATTGGCAACTGGTGTTGTACTTCTTCTTGCACTACTTTCTATGGCAATCTACGGTGTCAAAGTTGTAGGAATGGGTGAGCCATATGACTCATCTGACGATGCAGTTCTTCAAACTGCTGCAGAAGTTGATCACGTTTGGGAATTAACGATACAATCACGAATCACTAACTTAGCAGGACTAGGAACTGATTTCGAAATATGTAATGACGCTGCAATAAGTGTCCAAAATGATCTTATTAGACATGGAGAACATAGAGGAGTTGAAGTGATTTTAGTTGATCTAAATGTCTCAATTGAAGGAAGTCAATGTCATGTATCAGCTGAAGCAGGAATTGCTGATAGGAATAGTAGAATGCTACTAATGTTAGATGCAACTATCGAATTACCATAGTTATTCTAGATTTTGACGAATTCGCAATAACGGATCATCATGGAGAAGGGGGTCAATTCTCACCCATCCTGCTACTCTACCCCTTTCCATAATTGCTCGTTGTATTGCTCTAATTCTATCAAACGCCAAGACATAACGTGATGATCCTCTGTATGTTGATTCTTCTCTTTTCATAATAAATTCTCTGTGTTGATTTTCAGCATCAGCAGTGGCAACTATTCCAATAGCTCTACCACCTGCTTCTCTCCAATCTCTTAACCAAGATGATTTAGGAATAACATGTACACCCTCAATTACTAAATCTACACCTTGCGCTCTAGCTCTATCTATTACGGCATCAACTCCTTTCTCTACAGCTTCTGATGCATCTAACCAATCGTTTACAGGATCTCCAGTTTCTCCTTTTGAATAAGACGATCTATGTAATGCAGGAGATTCATTAATACCAATATTACATCTTAATACTTCTCTAATTGTGTCTGTTGAAACACATCTGCTAAAATCAAGTTCATGAGCAACCATATGTGCTAAAGTCGATTTTCCAGTCCCCGTAGCTCCTGCAATTATAGCCAAACGAGGTGCTCGATTAATCTTCGATTCCTCTGACATAATTTCACCATTTTGATTTAGAATTTTCATATAAGATGATTCACAATATCGTCTACAGACTGCGTTTTACCGCAATATGCGCATCGAAGTTCTAGTGGATTTCTTGAATGAACAAGAATTCTATGTGGAAGAGGTTCTCTAGGATTATTCATAATACAGTTAGAATATGAGCAACGAGCAACGTTTGTTAATTCATCTCCGAGTTCCACAGTTCTCTTTTCGACAACTCGGTAATCTCGAATAATTGATACTGAGGCATCAGGAGCAATTATTGCTAATCTATCTAACTCTTGTTGAGTCAATTCACGATCTTCAACCTTCATTACATCTTTTCGATCTAACTTCTTGCTTGGAACATTCATTGCAAAAGAAATTGGAGT
>MDSW01189335.1_pt1 | contig 11178 bp, 7 predicted proteins | sample 811171 | NCBI WGS metagenome assembly MDSW01 (sample SAMN05326641, study PRJNA326480) | marine metagenome | isolation source: seawater | place: Atlantic Ocean: North West | collected 2012 | reverse complement strand
GGGGGGGGGGGGGTGAGGAGGGATGAACGCTCTCGAACAGGTGTGATGCAGAACATCGTTCTTTCTTTACGCGTAGTCCACGTTCGCGCGGCGGTCGGTACGTTTTGAAGTCTCACACGTGCGGCGGTTGTTCAGTTCAGAAGGAATCAGTACGCAGTACGCTACCACTCGCGAGATCTCGCGACGGTGCGCTCCGGTGCGCGCTCCGCGCTCTCCGCGCTCCACTCCTCCCGCGCGCGCTCGTCGATGTGCGGTCGCGCGCGCGCGACGCTCGGGGCGCGCGAGGTGGCGTCCGCCGCCGGAACGGTGCGCGCCGCGCGTCTCGTCGTCCCCCTCGCGACCCGCGCCGCGCGTCCACCCCTCCCGCCCGCCCGCGAAGGTCTCGTCGGAGGGCGTCGTCATCACTCGCCGTCACCCCCAAGTTCTGACGCGTCGCCTCGCCCCCTCCCCCCCGCCCGCGCCCACAGGACGCCTGGGTCGCCCGCGACGCGCACGAGCCGCGGTACAACGCCCAGCCCGGCTCGACGCTCCCCGTCGTGCGCCTCGCCGGCGCGGGCGACCCGGGCGGTTCATCCGTCGTCGTGGAGACGATGCGCTGGGGCCTCGTGCCGTCGTACCAGGCGCGCGACCCGACGCCCGCGGACCACTTCGTCGCCTTCAACGCGCGCGCCGAGACCCTCGCGGAGCGACCCACGTTCGGAAGACTCCTGCGCCGGAACCGCGGCGTCGCGCTCATCGACGGCTTCTACGAGTGGCGCGCGGAGGGCGGCCGCGGGCGAGACGCGGTGAAGCAGCCCTACTACCTCTCCCTGCGACGAGACGTCGGACGCGGCGACGACAATAATGACGATCCCGCCGGCGCGCCTTCGCCAAACCCCCCGTCTCCCGACGACGTGACCTCCCCCTCGACGCCGATGCGGTGCGCGGCGGTTTGGGACCGGCGAGGGACCGGCGCCCTCCCGACGTGCGCGATCGTGACGGTCCCCGCGTCGCGCCGGGTCGAGTGGCTCCACGATCGCATGCCCGCCGTGTTACGAACCGACGAGGAGGTCCGGCGGTGGGTGGGCGCGGGCGAGGTGGGTTCGAGTTCGAGGGGGGGGGAGTGCGACGATGATGATGAGGGGGGAGAAGACCAAGACCGAGCCGGCGCGGCGTCTCCCGCATCTCCGTCCGAACCGAGTCCGGCGGGGCCTCAATCGTCGAACGGAGGACGAGAACATAGGAGAACGCCGGAGCCTTCGCTCTCGCTCTCGCTCTCGCTGCTTCGCCCTCTGGACGACGAGGCCCTCCGGTGGCACCCGGTGACGACGGCGATGAGCAGGCCGACGTTCGAGGGGCCCGAGTGCTCGCGACCGTGCGCGCGCGAGGTGGAGAAACACGCGGGCGACCTCGCGGGGCTCTTCGAGCGGAAGAGGAGGGAGGACGGAAAAGGCGGCGGCGGCGGATGCGACGCGCGCGCGACGCCGCCCGACGCCGGGGCGCGCGCGAACGACGGACCCGAACCGGCGTCCGCGTCCCCTCGGGGCGTGACGGGCGCGAAGAAGAGGCCGCGGTCGGGGGCGGGCGAGGGCGGGCGCAGGACGAGCCTCGTCAAGGGCCAAGGGCGCCAGACGAGCCTCGCGGGATTCTTCGAGAAGAGACCGAAGGGCGCGTAGCGCGCGACGGACGCGATGATTTTTTTTAGAGAGCGACGGACGCTCTGATGGTAGTCTACTTTCGTACGAAGAGATCGTGCGCCTTCTCAACGTATCGGACTCTAAAAAAGCCTCGTTAAATTGCGTAAAAAAAGCTACAAAGGTACACCGTCCCATCTGATCAGAAGACGACGGCGGAGGCGTAGCTCACGCTGCTGTCTCGGTACCCCTCCGCCCTTCCGCTCTGTTCGTACCTGGTGAATTGGATCGCGCGTTCCCGGAACCCCCGCGATCGTTCCAGGGCCCGCAGGAACACCCCCAGGGGGTGCCTCCCGCATATCGTGTTCCTCGTCTCCGCGAGGTACGCGGCGAACGCCTCCGCGTCCTTCGCCTCGATCGTGCGCATGCCCCGCCGGTCGAGCCGCTCGATGGATTCGTGCAGCGGCGTCCCCTCCGCCTCGCCCGCCCAGGGCGTGTACCCGAACCTTCGGCCCCAGTGGCAAAAATCCGTCGAGACGACGAAGAGATTACGCGGATCGTCCAGGTAAGGCGCCAGCGCCTCGCCGTAGAACTTCTCGAGGCGAACGGTCAGGGCGCCCACCAGCACGGGCACGAGCTTCACGGGAGGGAGAGAGACGGGAGAAGAAGTCGGAGACGTCGCTTTTTTTTCTTCGTCGCCGTCGCGCGAGGAGAAGAGCTTGCGTATGAACGGGAGGTGCATCTCGAGGCTGTGCTCCGCCTCGTCGACGGCGGCGTCCATGCGAACGAACGCGGGGCCGGGGGGGTTTCTTCCGTCGTCGTCCTCGGGGAGCGTCGCTGGGGTTCGGGCTAACAGCGCGTCGCAGGTCTCGCGGTCGATCTCGAGGTCGCCGATGGGCGTGGCGTACGTCGCGAAGGCGGTGAGCGCGCACCCGCGCAGGAAGACGTGATGCGACGGGCCGAGGAGGAACACGCGGTCGACCGCGGCGGGGTCGACGTTGACGTATCCCCACCCCGCGGCGGGGCCGGAGTACGAGAACCCGGCGTGCGGGACGATGAGCGCGCGCGGCGCGCGGCGCCCCGACGGGGAGGGGTGGGGGCGCGGGTGACGCGCGCCGTCGTCGTCGTCGACCGCCGCCGCGGCGTCGTCCGCGGGGCGAGCGCCGCGGAGAAACGACGCGACGTCCGCGTCGAGCGTCGCGTCGTCCGCGCTGTACCACGACCCGGCGTGCGAGGGCGCGCGCGCGCCGCGATACGCCATCGACGGGGAGGCGGAGGCGCCCGCCGCGGCACCCGAGCGGATCGAGAGCGCGCCGACGAGAGTGCGCGGGAAGGACCGAACGGACCGCCGAGAGCCGAGAGGAAAGCAACAATGACGAAAAGCGTCTCGGACTCACGAGGGCCCGAGCGAAGAAGGAACGACCGCGTGTGTCGTCGAACCCGCGCGCCCCGACGATCCGCGAGACACAGACACCGCCGCTTTTTTCAAAAGAGCGTCCACCTTTTCCACCGCCGCCGACGCGTCGGTCACCCCACACCCGTGTCCGCGCGCCGGACGTCGGAACGCACGCGCTCCCTCCCCCCCCTCCCTTTCCCCGCGTTCGCCCTCACTTTCCTCCACGATGGTGAACGAGGATAAGATCGACGCCCTGATCCTCCGCCTGCACGAGATCGAGGCTGTGAAGTTCGGCGAGTTCAAGCTCAAGTCCGGGATCATGAGCCCCATCTACGTGGACCTGCGGGTCATCGTCTCCTACCCCGACGTCCTCTCCGCGGTCGCCGGTTGCATGTGGGACGTCCTCAAATCCAACGGCGCCGAGTTCGACAACATGTGCGGCGTCCCGTACACCGCCCTTCCCATCGCGACGTGCATGAGCCTGAACAACGACTGCCCCATGCTCATGCGTCGCAAGGAGGTGAAGGATTACGGCACGAAGAAGGCGATCGAGGGCGCGTTCGTCGCCGGGCAGACGTGCTTGGTCGTGGAGGACCTCGTGACCTCCGGCGCGAGCGTCATGGAGACGGTCGAGCCCCTGCATCAGGTGGGCCTGAAGGTCGAGGACGTCGTCGTCCTGATCGACCGCGAGCAGGGCGGCGAGGCGAGGCTGAAGCAGAACAACCTCAGGCTCCACGCCGTCCTCCCCCTCTCCCGCGTCCTCGTGACCCTCGAGCGCGAGGGGAAGATGACCAAGGATCTCGTGGAGAGCGTCAAGGCGTTCATCGCCGCGAACCAGACCGGACCCAACGCCAGCGGCAACGAGATGGGCGTCTCCTCCTCTCCGAGCGCTCCCCCCGAGCGCCTCCCCTACGGCGAGCGCGCGAAGTTGGCCCGGAACCCGGCGGCGGCGCGGCTGTGGAACCTGATGGAGAAGAAGAAGACCAACCTGTGCTTGTCCGCGGACGTCGGCACGGCGAAGGAGCTCCTGGCGCTGGCGGACCAGCTCGGGCCGGAGATTTGCGTGCTGAAGACACACTGCGACCTGTACCCGGACTTCGACGAGGCGTTCGTGGCGGAGTTGACGCGCTTGGCCGACGCGCACAAGTTCATGATCTTCGAGGATCGCAAGTTCGCGGACATCGGCAACACCGTCGTCGGCCAGTACGCGTCGGGCGTGCACAAGATCGCGGACTGGAGCCACATCACGAACGCGCACATCGTCCCCGGCGCCGGCATCGTCGACGGGCTCAAGTCCGTGGGCCTTCCCAAGGGCCGCGGGCTGTTGCTCCTCGCGGAGATGTCCAGCGCGGGGACGATGGCGCGGGGAAGCTACACGGAGGCGGCGATCGAGCTGGCGAAGAAACACCCGGACTTCGTGATGGGGTTCATCTCGGTGAGACCCAGCGAGTGGAAGGCGGAGTGGAGCCGGGGGCTCGTGCAGATGACCCCGGGCGTGCAGCTCGGCGGCGGCGGCGACGCGATGGGGCAGCAGTACAACACGCCCGATAAAGTCATCAAGGAGTGCGGGTCCGACGTCATCATCGTCGGGAGGGGCATTTACAAAGCGCAGGACCCGGTGGCAACGGCCAAGGAGTACCGCGCGCAAGGGTGGAATGCGTACGAAAGCGCGCTCCAGTGAACGGACGCGAGGGCGCGCGAGGGTGAGCCTCCCTAGGGGACGAGGACGGTCTCTCTCGAGATGAGCAGTAGAATCCCGAGTATTCGATACGTCGTACGCCGCGCCGCTCCGAGTTTCTTCGGACGTTTTCCCGAAAACGCGCCCGACGGTCTCGACTCACACTCGGGTCGTCGAAAGACCTTTCGTCATTCGTTAGACGAAGAGCTTGGTCACCGAGACGTTCTTCTCCGAGTCTTTCTGCATCACCTTGCTGACGGCCATCTCGAAGTCCTCCTGCGTGACGTGCACCCTCCTCTCCCTGAGCGCGAACATCCCCGCTTCCGTGCACACGGCTTTGCTCTCCGCGCCGCTCGCGCCGCCCATCTTGGACGCGATCTTCTTCAGGTCGATGCCGCGCACGAGGTTCATCTTCCGGCTGTGGATCTTGAGGATGTCCACGCGCGAGTCCTCGGTGGGGTTCGGGAACTCGATCTTGCGGTCGATGCGGCCGGGCCGGAGTAAGGCGCCGTCCAGGATGTCCAGGCGGTTCGTGGCCATGATCACCTTGATCTGGTTGCTCGCCTCGAAGCCGTCCAGCTGGTTGAGGAGCTCGAGCATCGTTCGCTGCACCTCCGAGTCGCCCCCGCCGCTCCCCCGGGCGCTGCCGATGGAATCCACCTCGTCCATGAACAGGATCGCGGGCGCGTTCTCGCGCGCCATCACGAAGAGCTCCCGCACCATCCGCGCGCCCTCGCCGATGTACTTCTGCACCAACTCCGAGCCGCTCACGCGGATGAAGCAGCAGTCGGTGTGGTGCGCCACCGCCCGCGCCAGCAGCGTCTTGCCCGTGCCGGGGGGGCCGTACAAAATCACCCCCTTGGGCTGCGCGATGCCGAGCGACTCGAACAGCTCGGGGTGCTTGATCGGGAGCTCCACCACCTCCTTGATCTCCTTCACCTGCTGGTCCAGGCCGCCGATCATGTCGAACGTGCTGTCGGGAACCTTCTCCACCTTCATCAGCGAGACCAGGGGGTCCACGAGCGACGGGAGGACCATGTGAAGCGCGTAGCTGTCGTTCTTGAGCGCGACGCGCGCCCCCGCCGTGAGCTTCGCGACGTCCACGTCCTTGCCGATGTCGACCACGTACTTGCCCTCGGGGTGCACCTTTGAAAAAAAAACGGGCGGGATGGTCGGAGCGTCGGGACGTGACGCGCGTCAGCGTGACGACGGACGGACGGGGGGGACGACGACGACGACGCGACGAAAAGAGGGGCGGATCTCCGGAGGAGGCGATCGATCGCGCGCCCGGTTCGTCCGGTTCGCGAACGGGAAAGAAGGTCGCGGGGCGGCGAGGGGCGGGCGTGGGCGCGCGCGGCCCGGGGTCGGACCCGTCGGGGGTTCGCGGCGTACCTTGACGAGCACCTTGGTCTTGGCCATGACCTTGACCACCTCACCCACGTACGATCCGGGCTCCTGCAAGAGCTGGATCTCCTCGCGCAGGAGCCGGACTGGGAGAAAAAAAAAGAGGGGAGGGGGCGGAGGGGCGAGCGTCAGACGTGCGGGAAACGCGCGAGGCGGGGCAACCCTAACCGGGACGCGACGCCGCCGGTCGGGGACGGAAACGCCGTCGCGCGGGGTGCGTCTCCGGAGACGCGCGCGGGACCCCGAGGCGTCGGGAATCCCGGCCGCGCGCGAGCGCGCGAGGCGGGACGAGGCGCCGAGACCGCCCAGATCTGAGCGCGCCGAGACGAACGTTGCGCGTCGCGGGCGTGGGCACGCCACGCACCCTTGTGGTTCAGCTCGTTGCGCTGCGCCTCGAGACGCCGGAGGTTCTGCGTCTTATCCCGCACGGCGATCTCGTACTCCTCGATCTTGGTCCGGTAGTAGCTGCGAAGGCCATCCTTCGCGGCCGTGCCGCTCTCCGCCCCCATCGCGACGCGACCCTCGGTGTGCCTGTGGGCGATGATGAAGACGCTGTATTTACGAAGAGAGTTGGAACTCGACGGTTCGCGCGGATCCGCGTTCAAAACTCGGACGCGCGCCGCGAGCTAACATAAACCATCCGCACTCCACTCGTCGCCGTCGCCGGCCCGCCCCCCTCCGCCCTCCGATGTTCTCACCTTCTGAACAGATCCACGCGTTCCGCCCCCGGCGCGAACGGGTCCGCGCGCCGCTTCTTCCCCCGCCCCGCCGCCTCGCGTCCTTCCTCCGCCCCCCCCGCGGCGCGTCTTCTGCCGCCGCCCCCCTCGCCCTCGTCGTCTCCGCGTTTCCGTTCGCCGTCCTTCCCCTCGTCATCGCCCGCCCCCCCCTTGTAATTAGCGGTCCCCTTGTTCGTCTTGGTGAAGTCCACCCGCCCCCCTCCCTCCGCGCGTATCGCGCGTTCCCACGCCACCGCGTTCTTCTGGTACAGCAGAAGCGCCGCTCTGGCGTCGTCGACGGAGGAGTGCTCTCCCGCCTGAATCTCCAGCCCGAGGTGCTGCGCGCACAGCTCGCGCAGACTCCGCGACCCGCGCCCGCGCGCGATCCCGGTGTTCTGCGCGCGCTCGTTCGCCCTGAGCGGCCTCGTGAGCGGGCGGTACAGCGCGGTGTCGCGCGTGTGTCGCCGCGGGTGGTCGAGCAGCAAGCACTTGAGGTCGTTCTTGAGCGCGTGCCCGACGAGGACGCGGCCGCGTAGGATGTCCGCCATCTTGCGCTGCACCTCCTTGAACGGCGGGGCGTCGCGCAGGTCCACGGGGCGCACGCCGGAGACGCGCGTGCGGTAGTCGGTGACGCGCTCAGTCGGCGCGACGAACGTGTCGAGGACGACGTTGCCGTCCTCGTTGACGACCGAGACGCGCGCCAGCGCGGACCGACGCCCGTCCTCGCCCACGCCCACCATCTCGCAATCCAGCGCGATCACCTCCGTCAGCGCCGTGTTCCGCCCCGTCGGCATCGGACGCTTCGAGGACGCCGGTTTCGGTTTGTTGTCCTCCCCCCGCGCGGGAGGGGTCGACGCCGAGGCGGGCGAGGGGACGCTCGCGTCCGTGGCGGCGCGCTCCGCCGCCGCGCGCGCCTCCGCGCGCCGGCGCGCCTTGGAGTTCTTCCCCGCGCCGATCTTCGTCGCGAGGAGCGCCCAGTTGCTCCCGCCCGGGGCCCCGGGAGGGGCGGCGCCCCCGCCGGACGGTGCCGCGGCGTCCGCGCGCTTGACCTTCTTCTGCTTCTTCTTCTTCTTCCGCACCCCGCCCGAGGGCGCGGGCCCGCGAGGGGCCTCCGCCTTCGACGACATGCGCGGGGCGCGCGAGCGACGCAGTGTCGCCCTCCGTCCGTAGTATTCCGTCGGCGGCGGCGGCTGTACAGTATACACTGAACAGCAGCTCACTCACAATCAGCAGTTGACCAGGCCCGCGACGATTCGCGACTTGGGCCGATGAGCGACGACGCGCCCGCGGCGTCTCGGCGCGACGTCTGATCGCTCGACGCGTTCTTCGAGCGGCGCGCGTCGTCAGGATAAGAGCGCTCGCGCCCCCGCCGCCCCCCCTCACTCCTCCCGCCCGCGCGTTCCGCACGGACGCGCGCGGTCGCGCTCTCGCCTCGCTCTCTCGGGCGCCGTCGCGCCCCCCCGTCGGCCGCCAGCCCGCCTCCCCGCTCCTCGCATGGCCGTCGGCGCCGCCTCCGCGACCATGGCCCCCGGGTCGCTCCTCGCCGCGGCCGCGCGGCGCACCGCGCGTCGCGCCTCCCTCCTCGCGCGCCCCGCCGCGGCGCACCGGGCGCGCCTCGCGCCCTCCCCCGCCCCGGCGCTCGCCTTCGCGCGCGACGCCCTCCTCGCTCCCCGCGCCGCGGCGCACCGCGCTTCGGCGGCGGCGGCGGCGGCGGCGGCGGCGGCGCCCCCCCGTCGCGCGCGCGTCGTCGTCCCCCGCGTCCGATCCCTCGGCGCGCCGCGCGTCGATCGCGCGATCGCGTCGTCGTCGACGGCGCCGCGCGCCGTCGGCGTGGACGCGTCCGCCTCCCCCGAGCTCGACGAGCTAGACGGCCCCGGCGACGCCGACGCCGACACCGACGACGCCGCCCCTCGCGCGGCCCCCGCGGTGCACTCCCTCGAGAACGACCTCGCCGTCCTCGAGGGCGTCGGCGCGTCCGTCCCCCCGGGCACCCTCCTCGCCGTCGGCGCCGCCGCCGTCGCCGACGGCGTCGCCAACGCCGTCCTCCTCGCGCACCGCGAGCCCAAGACCTTCGCGCTCGCCTTCCACGTCGCCGCCGACGGGTCCAAGCTCCCGGGATTCGAACCGGGGGAGAGCGCCTCTGATTCCTCGGTCTTCGCCCCCGGCGCCCCCGTGGAGGTTCTCTCGCGCCTCCCCCGGTTCGCCATGCCCGCCGACGACGAGGTGGTCGGGCGCAGGATCGGCGCCCTGGGCGCCCCAATCGACGACCGCGGGCCTCTGACGAAGGGTTCCTCCTCGGGACCCTTTTCGGGCGACGAGAGTAATACTACACCCGGCGGCGGCGGCTCCGAGCTGTTCCGCGAGCCCCCCTCCGTGGAGGACCGCAAGCCCATCACCACGCCCCTGATCACGGGCGTCAAGGCGCTGGACGCGCTGACCCCCGTCGGGCGCGGGCAGTGCCTTCTTCTCACGGGCGAGGCGGACGCGCGGCTCGCCGAGCTGGCGATGCACGCCATCGCCGCGCAGAGCGCGATCGAGCGCGGCCTCGCGCCCAAACGACCCGTGCGGTGCGTGTACGCCGCGGTCGGCCCGGGCTCGTTCGAGGGGGGGTCCGCCGCCGGTGGGTTGTACGACGGCGGCGCCGGGGTGCAGGCGAAGCTCGAGGCGATGGCGCCCGACGCGATGGCGCGGACGACGATTGTCGCGTGCGCGCCGGAGGCGTCCCCCGCGGAGCGGTACGCGGCGGTGGCGGCGGCGTTCGCCGTCGCCGAGGCGGCGCGCGCGGAGGGGCGGGACGTTTTGCTCGCGGTGGACGACTTCGCCGGGCTCGTGGGGTTCCCCGCGGAGATGGGGCGGCTGAGCCCGCAGCTCGAGCTGGAGGACGCGGAGGCGACGGAGGAGCAGATGGTGGAGTACGAGGGGATGATCATCAACGCGCTCCTCGCGGAGCGGCGCCGGTTCCTCGGGATGACCCTGCAGAGGGTCGCCAGGATGAACGACGAGATGGGCGGCGGGAGTCTGACGCTGCTCGGCGCGATGGTGCACGAGAAGGGGGCGTACAAGGGCCGGAGGGGGGGTTTGAACGATTCGGGCGATTTGGTTGGCGGAGGCGGGTTCGAGCTCCCCGCCGGGTTCGACGACATGGACGAGACGCTGCGTGCGAAAATCGTCGCCGCTTTGGCCAAAAAGAAGGAGGCCAAGGAGGCCAAGGAGGCCAAGGAGGCCAAGGAGGCCGAGGAGGCTTCTTCTTCCGAGGCCGAGGAGGAATATACGCACGCGCAGCCTCGCGCTGTGGTGGAGGAGTTCATGTCCATCACGGACGGTCAGGTGATGGTGGAGGGTTTCTCCCCGGAGACGGGGTGGGCGGTGAGCGTGAAGGATTCGGTGTCGCGCATAGGGTCGCCCGGCGCGGCGGGGCCCCTGATGTCCCTGGACATGCTTCAGCTGCGCCTCGACGTCATGCAGGCGGACGACATGTCGGTGTTCGGGCGCGAGGGCGAGGAGAAGAGCAAGATGCGCAACAGGTCGGCGGCGATACGGGGCTTGCTCAGGCAGCGGCCCGGGGAGGCGGCGAGGCTCTCGGCGCAAACCGTGGGCATGCTCGCGCTCAGACGCGGCGCGCTCGACGGCATGAACGCGGACGAGGCGCACGACGCGGTCGAGGCGGCCGTCGCGAGGGCCAGGGAACGCGTCCCGGAAATCCTCGACGCCATCGACGAGGCGCCGAAGAAAAAGCTCACGGACGAGCAGATCGAGGCGCTCGCCGAGGCGTTCGAGAAGTGAACATAAGTCGTTTTATGAAGAGGCGCGTCGTTTTTTATAAACGCCTCGTTCGCGTCGCCGCGCGCCGTTCGTCGGGGTCTCGTCGCGTCCCTCGTCTTCACCTCGCGCCCCCCGTCCATGTGTTTGGCGCCACCGCTCTCTCTCTCTTCCCCCCCGGACCGAGCGAACGACGCGTGGTTCACCCCGGGGACGACGTCCCGGGGCGTTCCCCGCCCCCGCCGCCGCCGCCGCCGCCGCCGCGGCGCTCGGGCGGGGGGGCTTCGGCGGCGGCGCCCGCCCGGGCCCCCCGCTCCCCAGAGAGCGCCTCCGCCGCGCGCTTCACGAGGTCCTCCTTGTTCAACTTCGCGTACCCCTTCGCGCCGGCGCGCTTCAGGAACGCTCTGAGCACATCTCCCGAGACCCCGTCCAGGCCCTCGCCGGCCGCGTGGCGCGCCTTTACCGCTCGGAAGCCCTCCTCCGGGTCGACGGCGGCGGGTTTCTTGCGCTTCTTGGCGGGAGGCGCGCGTTCGCGAGCGGGCGCGGCGGGGTCGGGCTCGGGCTCGACGGCGGGGGGTTTTAAAAAATGAAGTCCCCCCGGGGCCGGGGGGG
>MDSW01031319.1_pt1 | contig 11178 bp, 6 predicted proteins | sample 811171 | NCBI WGS metagenome assembly MDSW01 (sample SAMN05326641, study PRJNA326480) | marine metagenome | isolation source: seawater | place: Atlantic Ocean: North West | collected 2012 | reverse complement strand
TCGCCTCAGCTTTCTTCAGCAGCCTCTCACCGCTCACCGCCACCGCGGCCGCCCCCAACGGCGCGGTGATCAGGATGGCGAGCACCCCCAGCGCGAGTATGACTTCCGCCCGTTTCGTCTCTGGACCGTTTTTATCTCCACCCTCGTAAGCGATCGCCGCATCCAGCGGTAAACCAGCCAACGCGGCCTGAACCGTCGCCTTAGGCATCCACGCTATGGCCACGAATATCCGCTCCGTGAACGCCAACTGCCCTCCTCCCGCGGCGAGGAACGCGACCAGGCCGCGCACGCACAGACCGGCGGCGAGTAAACCCACGCCGGCACCCACCTCACCCCCCGAGAGCCTCGACACGTCCACCGCCGCGCCGATGAGCGCGAAGAGCAGCGGCTGCGCGAAATCGTTCCACAGGACGTTCAGGACCCCGCCGCACGCTTTCGCGTCCAACGCGCCCCACTCCCGAGCCGCCGCGGCCGACGCGACGATGACACCCAGCGCGGCGCCTCCGGTCATCTCCGCCTCGGCGCCGGCGAAGAGGATCAGCAGCGACATCCCGAGGAGCCACGCGGCTCGACGCGCGGGCGTCTCCCCCGGAACCTCCCACGCCCTGAACGCATCCGGTGACCCAACCGATGGGGACACCTCGCGATCGGGCGGCGTGATCGCACCGAGCGCCCTGCCCGCGAGGTAGCCGAGGAGAGCCCCGCCGACGATCTGCGTCGGCGCCCTCCACGCGGCGGAGGACGCCCCGCCGCCGGCGGCTGTGACCAAAAACCCGGCGCAAACGCCGAACCCGGCGATGGCGTACACCACGTCCACGCTCGCGGCGGTCGTCACGAGCGCGGGGACCCCGGCTTTGACGCCATAGCCCTTATCCTGCAGCCTGAGCAGCGACGGTATCACCACCGCGGGGGATATCGCGGCAAACAGGTACCCCAAGACTGCGCAGTGGGTCCACGGCAGGTTCAGCGCGGGCTTGGCGAGCAAGGCGACGGTGAGCGCCTCGGCGGTGGAGGGACCGAACGCCAGTCTGGCGGCGGGCCATCTCAGGCGGTAAACCGCCGCGACGTCCAGGGAGAGACCCGCGCGCACGAGGATGACCCCGAGCGCGGCGGTGCGCATCGCGGATGAGCACCGCGCGTCCACCGCCTCGCCGACTGCCTCGCTCAGCCCCGGGACGTTGCGCATGACGAATCCGGCGACGAGCTGCCCGAGTAGCGGGGGCAGGGGCGGGAACCGCGCGACGTAGTGGCCCGCGAAGGTGGCGACGAAGAGCAGGACGTACACGGCGAAGACGGGACCGCGGGGTTCCATGGATGGGCCGATGGCCAGCCACGACGCGCACCACCACGCGACGACACCCGCGAGCACGAGCAGCGCGCGCTTGGCCTCCGCGGGAGTGACGCGTAGGACCGGGATCTTCCGCTCGTCCGTCATCGTGCGATCGCGTCGGTCGTTTCGTCGCACCGCGCGCGCGTCTTCGAGCTGCACGCCTCCCAACCCTCAAACAAAATATTACCCTCGGACCGCGTGCGTGCCGACTCTGCTCATCTCACCAGCACACTGTCCCGTTCATACCACAATTTTGTGCCACGTCGTGACGATGAGCGCTCTCGTCGCCAACGGCGTCGGTCCGGTCGCCGTCGCGCGTCGTCCTCCGAGACGGATGCGTCACGCGCCGCGTGAGCGCGTGAGCGCGCCGCGAGCGTCCCGCGCGGACGACCTGCCCGGGATCCTCCTCGGCGCCGCGGCCAAGAAGCTCGAGGAGGACGTCAACTCGTTCATCGGCCTCTTCGACGAGGATGCGCCCACGCACGAGAGGCCTCCCACGCTTCCCGTCGCCGGCAACACTCTCGATATCGCCCAGGGAGGTCAACGACAGCTGCTCGAGTGGGCCGAGACCTACGGCGTCGCGGACGGGGTCCACGAGGTCAAGATGCTGTCGCAGACCATCCTCCACCTCACCGATCCGAAGCTCGCGAGGGAGCTCATGTTCGATCGCTCCGACTCGTTTCCGGACCGAGGCGTCAGCGCGATGGCCAAGTTCTTCCGCGAGGACCAGGCCGCATTCGTGAACACCTCCGGCGAGCAGTGGATGGCGTACCGCAAGATGGGCACCGCGAGCGTCAACGGCGGCGCGCTCGACAGGCTGGCGGGTAAGGTTGCCGAGCGATCCGAGGCGCTCGTCGCGCGGTGGGTCCGCGACGCGAGCGCGAGCGGCGACGGACGGAACGCGACCGAGGTGGACATCAGCGACGCGTCGCAGGCGGTCACGCTCGAGGTTATCCACGAGGCGCTCTTCTCCGAACGACTGGACGTCATCGACGGCGAGAGGAACGCGGTGGCGCTGGCCCGATCCTTTCGCGAATTTAACGTCGCCAATCAGGATCTGCTCAACGACTTCCTCACCCTCTACCAGAGGTTCGAGACCCCTGAAAGGGCGAGGAGGGACACGCACAGGAGGCGTCTGCGCGCGCACTTCGACGATCGCGCGGACGCGCGTCGGGCGGCCATCGCGCGCGACGGCGCCGCCGCCGCGCCCAGGGATTTGCTCACCGCGCTGTTGACCACGAGGGACCCAGCCACCGGCGCGGCGCTCACTCGTGACGACGTGAACCTCACCCTGACGGAGATGATGGTCGCGGGTCACGACACCACCGCAGCGACGGTGGCGTGCATGATGTGCCTGCTCGCGTCGCACCCCGAGGTGAGGGCCTCCGTCGCCGGGGAGGTGGACGAGTTCAGGCGAAACAACGGGGGGCGGCTGCCGAGCTCGGTGGCGGACGCGAACGCGCTGGTGAAGCTGGACGACGCGATGAAGGAGACGATGCGGCTGTACCCGGCGGTGCTCATCGTCGTGCGCAAGGCGGAGGAGGGAACCGGCGGAGTGTTCACCAAGGGACCGGGGAGAGAGGTCCGGATTCCCGAGGGCTCCGGGATGTGGGTGTCCCCGTACGTCCTCGGTCGGCTGGCTCGACACTGGGGTGGGGACGAGGAGGACGTGAAGCGTTTCAGGCCGAGCCGTTTCGAGGAGGCTCGCGAGCGCGGCGATTCTCTCGACGCGTACATGCCGTTCGGAGGCGGGCCGAGGGTGTGTCTGGGCTCGCGGTTTGCAATGCTCGAGGGCAAGGTTTTGGCGGCTCACATCCTGGCCGATTGGGACGTAGAGCTGGCGGCGGAGACGAGGGACGCGATCGCTCGGAACGACGGCGAGCTGCCCATCGCATATGCGGCGGGCCTGATGTCTTTCCCGGAGCCGCTCAGGCTGCGAGTCAGGCGACGAGGGGCGGCATCCGGCCCTCGATGATTTGTGTTGATGTAACGACAAAAATGCGAGCTGTGTTTGTTTAACATGTCTAAGCGTCTACGCGTGCATCGGATGATACTCGCGGCCCCGTCGTTTGGAATGGTCGTCTTATCGATCTCGCGCGAGGACTCGGTGGTGAGCTTGTGGCGCGCGGACGTCACCTCGACCATTTCCAAACGTCGATTGACCGGAGCTGCTGTCCGTTGCCAAAAAATGATTTTAGATCGTACATTCGGGGCACTCAGCCGCGGCCATCACCTCGGAGACAGGCGCGTGATCCGCGGTGGCCTCATCAGCACGCAGGTACACCAGGCTATTACCCTTGAACACCGCGGTGCCTCCCTGCTGCACCGCATCCCGCGGCTGGGGCGGCGCGATCATCACAAAGTTCTTCATGACCTCCTTCATCTTCGCCCTGCCCTCCGGTTCCATCAAGCCTCGCTCCTTGATGCGTTCCCCCGTGACCTTGGTGAAGAACAGCCGCTTGACTCCCTCCATCACCTTGGGATCAAAAAACAAGCCCTCGCTACCGTCGAGATCGCCATGGAAGTTGAGTGCGCTGTAAGCCTTGCGATCCGGATCAACGAAGAGGCACTCCTTCGGAAATGGCAGTGCCTTGGAGAAGGCCTGCGCACCCTCCGGCGTGCCTACAGCCACCACCGCCAGGAGCACACCCGCCTCATCAAACTGAGGCTTGAGCTTGGCAAGCTCAGAGGCATGCTCCCAGCAAAACACTCACCCGAAGTGACGAAGGAACGAGACGACCACGGTCTTGTCGGAGTTCCACGGCTGGCACGGGCGACCGTCGGCATCGAGGACGGAGAGGTTCTCGAGAGGGTGACTTGTCTTGGTGCTCGGCGCCGGGGGGACGGCCGAGGAGGCGGCAGCGCGCGGCGGCGCGACCCGGGCGCGACCCGGGCGCGACCCGCGCGAAGGGCGGGTCGCGAGCGACGCGACACGAGCGGCGCAGCTCATTATCGGAAGGGCCAGAGAAGAAAGCGAATACGTAGCCTCGGCTTTTTCTGCCAAGTGTTTTTGAAGAGATCAGAGGCCGCGCCACGTCATCGCAAAGCTCCGCTCCACCGCGAGCCGCTCATCGTCTCGCAACTTTTTCTCCCACGGCGGTTGCGCCAGACGCCAGACAAGGTCGTAGCGCAGTGGCGAGGATGACCTCCAAGGACGGCAAGGCCGAGGTGGCCACCGCGGATGTCTCTCTCGCGATTGTCCCCGGGGAGAAGGACACCGCCATGAAGGCCGCGGCGGGCATCGTATCGGGCACGTCCGATCCCGCCCCCATCGTGGCGGCCAACCGCTTCGCCGATCCCGTGCGATGGAGGGTACCTCCCAGCCCACTGCAGCAGGTGTTCTTCACGCACGTTACCCCGCTGATCAGCACCGGACACATCCGTAGGCTCGAGCCCGAGGATCTGTGCCACCTCCCCGAGCTCGACAGCGAGGACCTCGCGGCCAAGTTCGACAGGGACTGGGCGGAGGAGCGAAGGAGGCGACCGGACAAGCCCTCGCTGGTCCGCGCGTGCCTCGTGGGCAGCGGCCCCACGCTCATTTACACCGGCATCCTCTACATCATCGCTCAGGCGACCCTATTCAGCGGGCCCGTGCTCCTCCGTCTCATCGTCGAGGCGCTGGAGTGTAGAGGCGCGGGCGGCGCGAGCTGCCCTTCCAACCAAGAACTGTACTACTACGCCATGTACCTCACGCTGGCGGGCGTGGTGCAGAACCTGTGCCAGGCGCAGCAGGATTACACGATGCAGCGCCTGGGAGTCCGCGTGCGTAACCGCCTGATGTGCGCGCTGTATCGCAAGGTTCTCAGGCTCTCACCCCTGGGCCTGCAGGAGGAGACCACCGGAAAGATCGTCACCCTGATGTCGAACGACGTCAACAAACTGCAAGACGTGTTCCAGCTCTTGCACAATATCTGGGGCGCGCCGATTTTCATCATCGCCGCATTCGCCATGCTCTATGACGTCATCGAGTGGTCCACATTCATTGGCTTCCTGTGCATCATCGTCGCCGCGCCGTTTACGTTCATGGTGGCCAAGACGCTGTTCTCCATCCGCCTCAAGCTGCTCAAAACCGCGGAGGGTCGCATCAACATCCTCAGCGAGGTCATCAACGGCATGCGGGTCATCAAGTACTACGCCTGGGAGAAGTCCTTCAAGGAACGCGCTCAGGAGATCAGGAACAAAGAGGTCAAGCTCATCTGGGCATCTCAGAAGGTCGGCGCCCTCTTCGGCGTTGCGCTCTTCTCAACACCGGTGTTCATCGCGGTGTGCTCGCTCGGGTCCTACTCACTCGCGGGCAACACGCTCACGGCATCCACCGCGTACACCGCCCTCGCACTGTTCAACATGCTCCGCTTCCCACTCATCCTCGTCCCGTTCTTGCTCACCAACTTGCTCAACGCGCTGAGCGCCGTGCAGCGTCTCGGGGCCTTTTTGCTCCAGGATGAGAACGAGAAGGTTGAGCCGGACATGTCGGAGCCCGGCCGCGTCCGAGTCGCCGCGGGTGACTTCAAGTGGCCCGCGGTGCAGAAAAAGCCCGACGAGCCCAAGAAGGGACCCCCCGGCAAGGGCGTCAAGGCGAAGAAGGAGGATAACGAGGAGAAGGAGAAGGAGAAGGGCGACGACGCTCCCGACGCGGTGGAGGTTCCCGCGGAGGACCCCGAGCAACCCCCGTTTGAGTTGACCGGCGTCGACCTCGACCTCGCTCCGGGCTCGCTCACCATGGTCATCGGAAGGGTAGGCTGCGGCAAGTCCACGCTGCTCTCCGCGCTCAACAAGTTCGTTCCACAGACCACGGGCGACATGAAAGTGAGCGGGCGCGTCGCGTACGTCGCCCAGCAGGCTTGGATCCTCAACTCCACCGTCAAGGACAACATCCTCTTTGGCCAGACGTACGACGAGGAAAAGTACCGAAAGTGCCTCCGCGTCTCCCAGCTCGAAGCCGACCTGGAGATCCTCCCCGCGCGCGACATGACCATGATCGGCGAACGGGGCGTGACCCTCTCCGGCGGGCAGAAGCAGCGTGTGTCCATCGCCAGGGCCGTTTACGCCGCCGCGGATGTCTACCTTCTCGACGATCCGCTCTCCGCCGTGGATAACCACGTCGGAGCCGCGCTCTTCGAGCAGGTCCTCGGAGCGTCCGGGGTGCTCCGCAAGAGCACAAGGCTGCTGGTTACCAACGCGCTGCAGTATCTTCCCAAGGCTGACAAGATCGTGGTGCTGGAGAAGGGCAAGGTTGCGGAAATTGGTACCTACGACGAGCTCATGCGCAAGGGGCTCGATTTCGCCAACTTGATGGCTGCACACGGCATAGAGGACGAGGGCGAGGACGCCGACAGCAAGAGGGCATCTACGGACGGTCGCAAGTCCATGGATGCCGGTCGTAAGTCGGTGGACGGTCGTAAGTCGGTGGACGGTCGCAAGCCGATGGCTGAGGAGAAGCCCAAGGGTCCCCCCGGCGCAAAGAAGGACAACATGTCCGCCGAGGAGGAGCGCTCTGTGGGCAATGTTGGCTCCCGCGTGTATCTGGCGCTGTTCAACGCGACGGGCACCAAGATGTCCATCCCGCTCGTGGCATTCCTGTTCACAATGGAGTACGGCAGCAAGGCGTTCTTGGACTACTGGCTCAGCTGGTGGGCAGCGGACCACTGGGGCTGGGAGAGCAACCAATACCTCGGCATATATTTTGCCATCTTCCTCTTCAACGGGATTGCGATCTTCTTAAGGTCAATCGTGCTGTACTTCTTCCTGGTCAGGGCAGCGAAGAATATGCACGATCAGCTATTGAATCGGGTCATCAAGTTCCCGATGTCCTTCTTCGACACCACCCCAAGCGGCCGCGTGATCAACAGATTCTCCCGCGACACTGAGACCATCGACACCATCCTCCCTGGCATCATCATCCAGTTCCTGGGTTGCATCACCAGCATCGTCACCACACTCGCCATTGTGAGCGTCGCGACCGGCTGGTTCACCCTCGCTCTCCCTTTCATCATGTTCGTGTACATCGCCCTCCAGCGCTTCTACATCCCGGCGTGCCGCGAGCTTCAGCGCATTGAGTCAATCTCTCGATCGCCCATCTACTCCGGCCTGGGTGAGGCCGTCAACGGCGTCGAGACCATCCGCGCTTTCAGGCAGGAAGCGCACTTCATCAACCTCGCAGATGGACTCATCCAACACAACGCGGACGCTTTCGTCACCCAGAAACTCGCTGCGGCTTGGCTCACCACGCGCCTGCGTTTCCTGGGTACGGTCATCGTGGCGTGCACCGCGTTTTTGGTGATTCAGGGTAAGGTCGGTGCAGGCGTCGCCGGTCTGTGCCTGGTATACGCGCTCGACGTCACCAAGTACCTCGAGCATGGCACCAACATGGCGAGCGAGTTGGAGACCAAGATGAACGCGGTGGAGAGGGTCGTTGAGTACCTGGACAAGCCCCTGGAGTCTGACCACGAGACGGCGCCGAAGGTGATCCAGGCGCTGCCCACCGCGTGGCCGCAGAAGGGCAAGCTGGTGGTGACCGACCTGAACATGAGGTACCGACCTGGCTTACCCCTGGTGCTCAAGGATCTCACGTTCACGGCGCTCGCTGGCGAGAAGCTGGGCGTGTGTGGCAGGACTGGCAGCGGGAAATCGTCCCTGTTTGTCGCGTTGTTTCGCATTGTGGAGCCCGCGTCTGGAACCGTCTCCATCGACGGCGTGGACGTCTCCACGCTCGGCCTACACCTGCTGCGCTCCAAGATGGCGATGATCCCCCAGGACCCGTTCATGTTCGCAGGCACCATTCGCACCAACCTGGACCCGTTCGACGAGCACCCCGAGGTTGCCCTCTGGGAGGTCCTCGGGAAGGTCGGCCTCCGCGGCATGGTTGAGGACGCCGCGAAGAAGCTCGACTACGAGGTTGTGGACAACGGCGCCAACTTTTCGTTGGGCCAGAGGCAGCTCCTGTGCATGGGTCGCGCCTTGCTCCGCAACAGCAAGGTGCTCATGATGGACGAGGCCACCGCGAGCGTGGACATGGACAGTGATGCGCTCATCCAGCGCACGGTGCGGGACGCCTTTGCGGATTGCACCGTCCTCACCATTGCTCACAGGCTGAACACCATCATGGACTCGGACAAGGTTGCGTTCCTGGAGGCGGGCGCCTTGGCCGAGTTCGGGGAGCCCGCGGACCTACTCAAGGACAAGACCGGGCTGTTCACCAAGCTCGTCGAGCAGAGCGGGAAGAAGAACAGCGAGCATCTCATCGGACTGTCCAACGCCGCCAAGGAGAGGAGGCAGAGCGCCCAGAACCTCCGTGACGTTCAGGAGGCTGCCGAGGAGGCTCATCACGAGGGCTCTCCTTAATTGTTCAAAATTACGCACGCGCACTATAATTTGCTTTAATACCATACATTACGAAACGTCTAAAATGACTGCGATGACGACCCGCCATCCAATAATACGGAGGGCGCCGCGAGCGTCAGGCAACCGACTCACGCCCTCTTCGTGCGCTTGACATTACCGGCCTTGTTGGGAGTCGCCTTGGCACCCGCCTTGTTGGGAGCAAACCGATCACTGAGCATGGTCAACGTACCGATGACGAACCCAGTCATGATGGAGGCCCCCATCGCGGTCTCCCAGCTCATGCCCTGCGTCATGCCGTCGTGGGTCACGTTGCCCCACTCGGAGCGCAGAATCTTGGAGCTCAGCGTGATGAGCATCGCCTCGGTGAGGATAGCCCGGGGCTTGATGGCGAGCATCATTCCCATGGCCACAAGGATGGACCAACTAGCGAAAATGTGTCCGAATCCGCCGAGCGACGCGGGGCCCATGAGCAGCAGAATCGCTCCGACGAGCTCGAGTTTGCCAACCATCTTGGACCCGGGGTGCGCCATGGTGCCAGCCGCTTTCGCCAGGCCGACGACAGTTATCGCGCTCACTAGGGCGTAGTTGCCGTACTCGGCCGGGATAAGGTCCTGCGCCTTTACGAGATAGTTCATCACCACATCTGTCATCGTGCCTTTAGCTTCGGTGCGATCGGCCTGCTCTGCGACTCCGGTTTGTGCCGCGAAGGGACTAGGGTACAATCAGGTCGCAGACTTGTTCAGATCACAGGCGCCCGCCGACCAACTCTCTCCAAATCGCGAAAACGCCAAAAACCCGCGAAATCTAACTGGAACTTAGTCGTCAACTCGGGAATTTTATTGCCTAAATGTGAATGTGAGGTCAGTGGCAAATTGGTTTGGCGTTCTGGTCCTCACGATTTATTTCGGTCGGTCCTGAATGGCGGCGCCGACCGATACGGGCGAAATTCACGGTTCGCAGACCAGGGGTGGTTTCCCGCCAACAAAAACCGAGTCGTAAACCGTGACGTGCGCGCCCCGGATGGCGACTTTTCCTTCCGAGATCCCCGGACGAGGGCGACAGTTCCTCACGCGAGGTCCCGCCGCCCTCTAGGTGCGCGGTCCTCAAGACCTTCACCCCCCCTTTCCGCGCGCCGCGAGGAGCTGGTTCCAGCCCCCCCCCGCGCGCAAAAGGTAGGAGTCGGCCGTCGCGGCTCCCGGTTTGCGGCCCGCCAATTAAATTAATTGCGGAACCCGCGCCGCCCTTCCGTTCCTCCTCCTTTCGCCATGCTCAAGCACAAGCTCAAGCAGTGGCTCGCGGTCAACGAACCCGGGGCCCTCCCGGTGAAGACCGAGCCCGGGTCTCCGCCCACGTGCGTGACCCCGCCGCTTCCCAGGTCGCCGTCCACCTCCGACGTCAACAAGTACCCGAGCCTTAAGAAGAAGATCCTCGGGCCCAAGATGGTGGACGCCGACCACCCTCACGCGGAGTCTCCCACGACTAGCTCCAAGGAGAACGCGGGTAATCCCACCCTCGGAAATAAGTACACCAGCACCTTCGCGTCCACCACCGACCTCGCCGCCGCGGCCGCGTTCGCGACGGGCCTCCAGCCCTCGAAGCGAAAGCGCGAATTCGACGAGCCATTTCGGCCCACGTCGCCGCCAAACATCAAGAAGGAGAGGTCCGACGACGGCTCGGACCGCGCTAAGTCCCCCAAGCCCAACAAACCAACGACCAAGCCCAAACCCAGGACGCCCAAGGCCTCGGAGAAGACAGCCCAAAAGTCGGACGACGGAGAACCGAAGGAGGAGACGGATGAGGAGATCGCCAGGCGCCTCCATGCCGAGTTCAACTGCGCCCCCATGCGAACGAGCCGCTCGCGACGGACCATGGACCTCGAGAACCCGCGCGACGGGGGCACCCCCGAGGATCCAGTGCACGACAACGATCCCGGGATCCTGCCCTCGTGCTGAGCCATGTACACGCAGTCTCGAACAAAGACTGTGCCATACGGGTTCATCTGCGGTTTTCCGGTCCAGGGCGTGAGCTCCGAGCTCTACGGCTACTACGAGGGTCAGGGCGGGAAGAGCGGGCGACAGGGGGAGGCTGTGGTGGCGGCGATGAAGAAGTGGGGCGAGGGCGAGGCGGGCACCGCGGGGGGCACCGAGCTTGGATTCGCCGTTTGCAAGCGGGGGTATCGACCGTTTGGGGAGGATGGGAGCCGACGCTACGGCTGCCTCAAGCACCACGAGATGCGACTGGAGAACATGCGCAAACCGCCGCCGAGGGGTGCTAAGCGCTCCGAGGACGGACTCTATCATCGCCCGGGTTGGGAGAGGTTCGACCAGTGGACGTTTGGCGAGAAGAACGTGGTGAGCGAGTCCTCGTCATTTTTGTCCATTGACTCGGCGGAGGAGGGAGACTTGGGCAGGGTTGCCGTGGACTCGCCCGCAAAGGCGAAAGTTGCCAATTAAGTAAGTCACCAACCGTGTTCTGATGGAGGGAGACTGTTGATCTGTTCTTCAGCG
>MDSW01002246.1_pt1 | contig 11180 bp, 5 predicted proteins | sample 811171 | NCBI WGS metagenome assembly MDSW01 (sample SAMN05326641, study PRJNA326480) | marine metagenome | isolation source: seawater | place: Atlantic Ocean: North West | collected 2012 | reverse complement strand
TCGACCTTATTTCCACCCAGACCTGTGCCACCAAGGATCCGCTGCTCATCCAGAAGTATCATTACGGAGGAATGGCCATCCGGGGAAACCCCCAATGGATGAAAAAGGACGAAAACGGAAACCCCAAGGGAAGCATGCTCACCTCCGAGGGGAAGACCCGCAAGAACGGGAACCACTCCCGACCGCGCTGGGTGGCGATGCACGGTCCGGTCGACGGTCAAGAATGCGGAGTCGTGGTGATGAACCATCCCGACAACTTCCGCTATCCCCAATGGGTCCGCCTCCACCCCTCCATGCCCTACTTCGTCTACGCTCCCATGGTCAAGGAACCGTTCTCCATCGAGCCGGGCAAGCCCTACGTCTCGCAGTTCCGATACCTGACCTTCGACGGGAAACCCGACCGTAAGATGATCGAGAAAGCTTGGAAGGACTGGACCGGGAAAAGGTAGGACAAGCGTTAATAAAACCTTGGCTCGGGCGGATCTTTTCCCTCATTATAAGAGCCAATCCCCCTAACTTAAAGTCGATGAAATCAGCAAGGATTGCAGTTGTCTTCCTGAGCCAAGTCATGATGGTTCAATTTTGCCTTGCTGGCAGCATTTCCAAATACCTGAAGTCGATCACCCAAGCCAAGCCCGACCGTCACTGGTCCTTTGATTCCTTTTTGCCTGCAAAAAACGTGGAGGCTTCAAGCGGTCCGACCTCCACCGAATACCCGGCCTTTGGGAAGGTCAACCCCGCCGTGAAAATGAAAAACGGAGGACGCATCGTCATAGCCGATCCGGGGAAGGATTCCGTCTTCGACTTCGAAAGTGGGGACGAGATCACGGTGGAAGCCATGGTGAGCTTGGATCAGTTACGCGGACAAGCCGCCATTCTGACCAAGGGCAGGACTAACAATGCCGGATTCGCTGCAAACAACCAGAATTGGGCCTTCCGCTTAAAAAAAACCGCAGGCGGACAAGCCGGTGTGAATTTTCTTTTTCGTAGCAAAGGGACAAAAGATCAACCCGCAGACTGGCATCGTTGGACGAGCAATCAGGGGTTTACGGTGGGTGAGGGGTGGCATCACGTCGCGATCAGTTACCGCTTCGGCGACCCCGAATCCATCCGGGGCTACCTGGACGGCAAGCCGGTCAAGGGGAAGTGGGATATGGGCGGACCCACTAAAAGCCCACCAGTCGTGGACGACGACGAGGTCTGGATCGGTTCCTCCATGGCCGGAAACCTGGACAATTCCCTTTTTGGCTCAGTGGATGAGATCGCTCTTTACCGGCGGATCGTGCCGGCGGAAGTTTTTGCCACCCGGCATGAGAGAATTGAGCCCGAACGGGTTCTTCCCGAGCCCAAACCCGGGGCCCTCACCCTCACTCTGCACCCCTGGAACAACCGTTCGAAGTTCCCAATCAACCCGAAACCTGCAATTGGGCAGTGGGAACAAAGTGCCCTCGGATTTGTCCGTCTTCCAAGGAAGTACGACGACTGGGGCGTGCGAGAAGACTGGGGAGAAGGGGTGATCGTACGGGCAGTGACGGAAATCGACTTGAAACCTGGTAACTACCAGTTTCTCGGAAGAAGCCGGGGAATCGCTCGGCTCTTCGTCGACGGGGAGCAAATCCTCAGCTTTCCACCCGCCAAGCGGAGGGGAGGCGCTCATAACCAGGTTCAACCGATCCCTACCGTCCCACGGGAAGGGATGAGGCCCCGCTTTCTCGACGACGTCGAAAAGATCGCTCCCTTCACCAGCCCCGGAGGGAAGCACGTGGTGGTCTTCGACGTCATGGTCGGTGGCCCCAAGTTACGCCTTGAATTCGGAGAGGGTTGCTTGGCCATTGCGAAGAAGGGCGGAAGGTTCCGTCTGCTCGGACCAAAGCCTGGCCCCGAATTAACCGATCGAGGATGGGAGGATTTCGTGACCCGAACCTCCTCTGAACTCAATCTTCTTGATCGCCAATCACGGCTCTTAGCCGACAAGCAGGGAGAATATTGGCAAACGCGCCACGCTTTGGCCGTCGAGGAACTCACCTCGGACATTGGCAATGCGAGTATCGACCAATTGATTCACGGACGAATCGAGCAAGCTCGTCGGGATTCGGGTAGTCCGAACTCTTTCTTCAACGCGAAGGTCCGCCCCATATTGTCGGAGCATTGCCTTCGTTGCCATGGGGAGAAGGAAAAAGGCGACTTGAACTTGATGGATATGGAAAACCTTCTGGCCGGAGGGGAGTCGGGCCGCCCGGCCATCGTTCCTGGCAAGCCCATGACGAGTCATCTGTTCACGCTCGTTTCATCCGATGAAGATGATGAACGAATGCCCCCTAAAGGGGACGGGCTCGATGATGATCAACTGGCAACTTTAGAAAAATGGATCCTCCGGGGCGGGAAACTGGACAAGGAACCGAAGAAAGTTTCCGAAAGAACTCCCATCGCCGATGACCTTACTTTTCTCCGGCGGGTTTGGATAGATGCTCTGGGCATAGCTCCCCCACTCGAGGTGATACGCTCCTTTCAGACGGACACCTCCACCGACAAGCGGACAAAGATGATCGACCGAGTCCTCGGGAAGGATGGATGGGCGGACAACTGGGTTGGCTATTGGCAGGATGCCCTCGCCGAAAATCCCAACCTTCTCAAGCCCAACCTGAACAACACCGGTCCCTTTCGATACTGGATCCTCGATGCATTGAAAGACAACAAGCCGATGGACCGTTTCGCCACCGAATTGATCATGATGCGCGGAAGCGCCTGGGATGGAGGATCCGCCGGATTCGGAGAAGCCTCTCAAAACGACCTGCCCATGGCGGCCAAGGCTCACGTCATCGGCACGGCTTTTCTCGGAGTCGAGATGAAATGCGCCCGCTGCCACGACGCCCCCTATCACGACACCACCCAAAGAAACCTTTTTGAGATGGCCGCGATGCTCGAGCGCAAGCCGATCCAAGTGCCCAAGACCAGCAGCGTGCCGGCCAGTTTTTTCGAGCATGTAAAAAAAGGGGGACGCGAATCCCTCATTCAGGTTACCCTCAAGATCGGTTCCACCGTACAACCCCATTGGCCCTTCGATGAACTTGAAGCCGATCTGCCGGAACAGGTTGTTCAGGACCCGCAGGATACCCGCGAACGATTGGCTGCCCGCATCACTTTCTCGCGCCGCTTCGCCGAGGTCATCGCCAACCGGATATGGAAGCGCCTGATGGGTGCCGGCCTGGTCGAGAAAGTCGACGACTGGGAGGGGAAAAGGCCCAGCGACCCGGCCCTGCTGGCATACCTTGCCGACGAATTGATTCGCAGCGGATACGACGGCAAGGCCTTGGCCCGCCTCATCATGAACTCTAAGGCCTACCAGCGGAAGGCCATCGACGCGCCGGAAAACTTGGTCGAATCCGACCGCTTCTTCGAGGGTCCCTACCGGAGGCGCATGAGTGCCGAGCAGGTAATCGACAATGCTTGGCAGGTTTCGGGTAAAAAAATGAACCTAGGGCTCCTCACCATGGACATGGAAGGACGCCACAGGCCCGGTTTCTTCATGAATTTCGGAAGACCCGAACGGGCATGGCAATTCACCACCCTTGCCAATGAGCGCGACCGGCCCAGCTTGGCCATGCCCAGGATGCAGGCGGTGGTCGACGTCCTGCTTGCCTTTGGCTGGCGCAATTCCAGAGCCGAACCGACAAGTCATCGAATCGAGGAACCCAACCCCATCCAGCCCGGGGTGCTCGCCAACGGGGTAATGGGCGGATGGCTGACCCGGTTGTGCGACGATTCGGAAATCACCCGGATGTGCATCGATGCAGAATCCCCCTCCCAGTTGGCCGAAGACCTGTACCTGCGCTATCTTACGCGCTTCCCCACAAACGAGGAAAGAGAGGCCTTTGTTGCCCTGCTTGAGGTTGGGTTCGATGACCGGATTCTACCCAGGCGCGAAACCTTGCCTCCTCGAGACAAGAAACGTTATCCCTACGTCTCCTGGCTCAACCACTTGGACAACGAGGCCAATTCCATCAAACAGCAACAGGAAGAGGATGCCCGCCGGGGCGATCCGCCCAGCAGGTTTCTGCAAACCGCCTGGCGCGAAGCTGCGGAAGATGCCTTGTGGGCCCTCTTGAATTCACCCGAAATGATCCTGATACCATGAACCGAAGAACTTTCATCCAGTCGACAGTGGCCACCGGGGCCCTCGCCTCCCCCACCGTCTTTGCCAAACCCGCTTTCGGCAAGGCCGAACATTGCGTGATGTTGTGGCTGGGAGGGGGAATGTCCCAGATCGACACCTTCGACCCCAAGCCTCCGGGCGATGCCAAGACCAAGAAACCAGGCGGGTATTACGAGTCCATCGACACCTCCGTTCCCGGCGTTCAAGTTTGCCGGCACCTCCGAAAAACGGCCAAGTTGATGGAGCGCGTCACTGCCGTGCGCTCCCTTCATCACGACGTGGTCGACGAGCATGCCGCCGCCACCAACCGCATGCACACCGGCCGTCCGACCTCGGGCACGGTCACCTACCCTTCACTCGGCTCCATCGTCGCCCATAAGCGCGGTGCGGTTGCCGAGGGCGTTCCCGCCTATGTCGTGCTCGGTTATCCGAACATCGTGCGGGGCCCTGGATTCCTCGGGCCGGAAGCGGGGTTCATATACACCACCGACTTAAAGTCCGGACCCGCCGGGCTGGCCCGCCCAAAATGGCTTTCCTCCTTCAGGAACTCGCGCCGGCAAGAGCTTTTGGAAAAAGTCCGTAAAGGAGGTGAGCGAAGATTTCCCAAGGATGGGAAATTCGCCGAATACGACGCTGCCCTGCAAGAGAGCATCCGTTTGTCCGGACCCGGATTCATGAAGACCTTCAATTTGGAATCCGAACCGGCCGGCCTGCGCAATTCCTACGGAAGCGAATTCGGGCAACGTTGCCTTCTTGCGAGGCGCCTCTTTCAGTCGGGCGTTCGATTCGTGGAGGTTTCCTACAGCGACAATTTCAAAAACGGTACGGGCTGGGACACCCATAACGAGGGACAACTCAAGCAGCATTTGCTCATCCAGGACCTCGATGACGCCCTTTCCTCCCTCATCCTCGACCTGAAGAACCACAACCTTCTTGAAAAGACCGTCATTCTCATCAATTCCGAATTCGGGCGACCGGGCGGATTCGACTCGGGAGGCGGACGCGGGCACCAGTCCAAATGCTTCACCAACGTAATCGCAGGAGGCGGATTGAATCACCGCGGGGCCTACGGGGTTAGCAACGAAGTATCCGAAAAAATCGTAGAGAATCCCGTAAGCGCGCCGGACTTCTTTGCCACCGCCTTGGCCGCCCTGCAGATTGATCCGGCCGAATACCTCTACGACGGGGACCGTCCCGTCCCCATCACCGATGGAGGAAAACCCATCCAAGCCTTGCTTTAAGTTGCGGTCCGCTCAAGGAGGGGGCAAGATTCCAAACCCATGATCAAACCCTTCTTTTTCATCTTGTCTCCGGCTCTGCTGACCGGTCTTGCCCACGCCCAGGCCAAAACCTCCCCCTACCCCCCTGAGGTTCCCAGACCCACCTATTCCGAGGTTTCCTACGGCAAGCACGAGAGGAACGTCCTCGACTTTTGGAAAGCCGCATCCAAAGCGCCCGCCCCGGTGGCCTTCGTTATCCACGGCGGAGGCTGGAAGGGAGGATCGAAGGAAAGGCTCCCGCGCTTCGCTGATCCCAATGCCCTGCTTAAGGCGGGCATATCGGTCGCGGCCATTAACTACCGCTACGTAACGGCTACCGAGAAACCACCCGTCAAGGCCCCCTTGCATGACGCCGCCCGGGCTCTCCAGTTCGTTCGCAGCAAGGCCAGGGAATGGAACGTCGACAAGAAACGCATCGGAGCGGCGGGCGGTTCGGCCGGAGCGTGCTCGAGCCTGTGGCTTGCCTTTCACGACGACTTGGCCGATCCCACGAGCAAGGATCCGGTTGCCCGCGAATCCTCCCGCTTGTCTTGCGCCGCAGTCACCGGAGCTCAAACAACGCTCGATCCAAAGCAGATGAAGGAATGGACGCCCAATAGCAAATACGGGGGTCATGCCTTCGGTCTTAGGAACTTCACTGAATTCCTCGCCAAGAGAGAGGAGATCATGCCTTGGATCAAAGAATATTCTCCCTATGCAAACGTCAGCCCGGACGATCCGCCCGTCTATTTGATTTACTCGAAGGGTCCTGCCCTAGGGAAGGAACAGAAAGATCCGACTCACACCTCCAATTTCGGGGTCAAGCTTCAGGAGCATTGCCGATCCAAGAAGGTCGGATGCGAACTGGTTTACCCGGGGGCTCCCGGCATCAGGCACAAAAGCCCGACCCAATTCCTGATCACGCAACTGGGTCGGAACTAGTCAAGCAACTTGCTTATCGCCGCACTCGGAATGCATAACTTGACTACCATCTGCAGGTTCTGGTTCTGGCCATTCTCCCTGGTGTAGTAGATGGAGTTGGTGGCCGAAACCATGCCCACCACTTCGCCCCCGGAATTGAGCACGGGAGCGCCGCTGGAACCCTTGGCGTAATCCGCCGTGATGGCCATCCTCGGGGCGGTCATATTCTTGGCCCTCCAAAGGAAATAGCGCGAGACGTCGCCCTTGGTCATTGTGAAATAGCGACCATTGGGGTGACTGATGACGTTGATGGCGGACCCGACCAGGGCCGCTTCCCGCGACAAGGGAAGCGGGGTCAACCTGGCCCCCTTGAGGCGGAGAATTGCGACGTCGTCGGCTTTGCTCGCGGCGAGGACTTCCGTAACGGGGTAGGTTTTGCCCGACAGATCCATGGCCCCCAAGGTTGCGCCGTCCTTATCCTCGATCACGTGATAATTGGTGGCAATGACCCCATCGGAGGTGATGGCGAAGGCAGAGGCCGAACCGACGTGCCACTTGGTGCACTTGTCGCATTTGTAGATTCTCCCGATCATGAGGACGGAGGACTTGCAGCGCTCGTAGATTTCATCAGGGGAGAACCGGGACGGCTTCTTGCCGGGAAGGGAGACCTTGGCCTTCCTGCGGTTGAGCTGCCGGTTCAATTCAGCGAGTGAGGTTACCTTCTTTCCTTCTACCAGGCTTTCCAGCCCCTTCTGGAACCTAGCCTTCATGCCGGCGTCGTCGATCACCTTGGGGGCGGCGGCAACCGAAAAGACACCCTGGCAAAGCAGCATGGGAAGGAAAAGGATCATGGATTTTTTTATCATTTCGCAATTGAACAGGAACTTCAGGTGCAAGATCAAGCCTGATTACCTTGCCTCGTCCATGGAATCCTCTTTTCCTCAAGCCCATGAGACCCTTCTTCGCCCTTTTCGCCTTCCTTGCTCTCCTTTGCACGGTCGCGCATGCCGATTTGCGCATGCCCAAGGTCTTCGGAAACGGGATGGTCCTGCAGAAAGACAAGCCCGTTAAGCTCTGGGGATGGGCGGTAGCGGACCAGAAGATCTCGGCCCGAATAGGCGACCGGTCCGCTCAGGGCAAGGTCGACGGCAAGGGGAGATGGTTGCTGGAATTAAAGCCCATGGAAGCAAGCGGCAAGGGCCGCCAACTAGTCGTCACGGCGGGAAAGGAAAGCCTGACCTTCGAGGACGTGCTCATCGGCGAAGTCTGGATCTGCGGAGGCCAGAGCAATATGGAATGGACCCTGCGCTCGACCCGGGACGCCGACCTCGAGCTCGAGTCGGCGGATACCCCTGCGATCCGCTTCCTGCGCCTGCCCAAGGTGGCGAACCTCGAGCCTCAGGATGATTTCCCGGTCAAGTCCCCCGAGAACCCGGAGGGGAACTGGCGGCAGGCCGTTCCCGGACAAGTTGAGAACTGCACGGGAGTCGGCTATTATTTCGCAAGAAGGCTTCATCGCGTCCTCAAGGTTCCCGTCGGCCTGGTCGACGTTTCCTGGGGTGGCACCATGGCCCAGCACTGGTGCTCCAAGAAGACGCTTCGCGGCATTAAGGAAGTGGAGCCCTATTTCGAGAAATTCGAGACCGCTCTGAAGGAATGGAGGGTAGGCGGGGGAAAGGAGGGGGCCGACAAGCGCTTCCAGTCCGATCTCAAGGCCTACCGGGAAGCCCGGGCCAAGTGGGAGGAAAAAAAGGAAGGACGGGCGCCGAGGGGGCCCAATGCAAACGCTTATTCGGATCCCGCCCAAAAGGGCCAACCGGGGGGCATGTACAACGGGATGATCCTCCCCATCGCCAAGCTCTCCATACGCGGAGCCCTCTTCTACCAGGGAGAAAACAATTCCTTCACCGTCGGCTGGAAACCCTTTCATCGGACTTTTCCTTCCGTCATCTCGGACTGGCGCCATGCGTTCGGGGAAAAGAACCTGCCCTTCGGCATCGTTCAGATCGCGGGCTGGAGCAACCGCAGGGGGATGACCTACGATATGAATCATCATTGCAACGTGATCCGCGAAATCCAGCACGTCGTCTGGCAAGGCACACCCGGCACGGGCCTTATCGCAACCTACGACACGAACTCGAACGGCAGCATCCACCCAGGGCGCAAGATGCCCGTCGGGGAACGCTCGGCCCGCTGGGCCTTGGCCGAGATCTATGGTTTCAAGAGCGACGGGGGACGCAAGAATCTCGAATGGATGGGACCAGTATACGAGTCGCACCGGACGGAGAACGGCAAGATGATCATTAGTTTTAGGGAGGAAACGCGCAGGGGGTTGCGCCTGGATCAGGACGTGGAGGTCGGCTTTTACGTCGCGGGCAAGGACCGGGTTTTCCGCGAGGCCCGCGCCCGGGTGGACCAAGGCAAGGGAACGGTCGTTATCTGGCACGACGAGGTCCCCGAACCGGTTGCGGCGCGCTATGCGTTCAGCAACCTTCCCATGGGCGGACTGATGAATGCCCGCGAGTTGCCCGCCTACCCATTCCGGACGGATGACTGGCCCATTACCCCCCATCAGTCGACCGGCTCCTATCTGGTCAAGGAAGCCTTCGGAGGTAAATAGCCAACGGAGGGAAGAATGAAATCTGCTTGAAAGAACAAAGCTTAAAATTACTATCTTCACCCTACCCATGAGCGCTTACCAAGACTACCTGAAGGAGATCGAAGAGAGGAAGGGGATGGGCCTGAGCCCCAAGCCCATCTTCGATGCCGAACTACTGACCGAAATCATTTCCCAGATCAAAGATCCGGAAAACGAGCACAGGAAGGGGTCGCTGGACTTCTTCATCTACAACACCCTGCCGGGCACGACCGGGGCGGCGGGACAAAAGGCAGAGTTTCTCAAGGAGATCATTCTCGGCCAATCCGTAATCAAGGAAATTACGCCCGCTTTCGCCTTTGAATTGTTGTCGCACATGAAGGGCGGGCCATCGGTCCGGGTTCTCCTCGAACTGGCCCTCGGCGACGAAGCCTCGACCGCCCGTGAAGCCGCGGAGGTACTCAAGACGCAAGTTTTCCTCTACGAAGCGGACATGGGGCGAATCGCAGAGGCCCACAAGGCGGGAAATGAAATCGCCTCGGATGTTCTGCGAAGCTATGCCCAGGCCGAGTTTTTCACCAAGCTCCCTGAGGTCGAGGAGGAAATCAAGGTAGTCACCTACGTAGCCGCAGAAGGAGACATCTCCACCGATCTTCTTTCCCCCGGGAAAGAGGCCCATTCCAGAGCGGACCGGGAACTTCACGGAAAATGCATGATTTCCGAGGCCGTTCAGGCGGAAATCCGCGGGCTCCAGAAACAACACCCCGACAAGAGGGTAATGCTGATCTCGGAAAAGGGAACGATGGGCGTCGGGTCCTCCAGGATGTCGGGCATCAACAACGTCGCCCTATGGACCGGGATACCAGGCAGCCCCTACGTCCCCTTCGTGAACATTGCTCCCATCGTAGGCGGAACGAACGGAATATCACCCATCTTTCAAACGACCGTGGGGGTGACCGGAGGGATCGGGATAGATCTCAACAACTGGGTCAGGAAGCTCGATTCCGAAGGCCAGCCCGTTCTCGACGCGAACGGCGAGCCGGAACTCGAGCAAACCTACTCCGTGGACACCGGCACGGTCCTCACGATCAACACCAAGCAAAAGAAATTGTTCAACGGGGAAACGGAACTGGTCGACGTCTCCCCCGCCCTGACCGCTCAAAAACTTGAGTTCATCAAGGCAGGAGGGTCCTATGCCATCGTGTTCGGCAAAAAACTGCAGAGCTTCGCGGCCGACACGCTGGGCATCGAGTTGCAGTCCGCTTACGCCCCGGCAAAGGAGGTTTCCCATGAAGGCCAAGGCCTCACGGCGGTTGAGAAGATCTTCAACAAAAACGCAGTCGGGGTAGCTGAAGGCAAGGTGTTGCATGCCGGATCGGACGTCCGGGTGGAGGTCAATATCGTGGGCTCTCAGGACACTACGGGCCTGATGACTTTGCAGGAACTGGAATCCATGGCCGCAACGGTCATCTCCCCCATCGTCGACGGGGCCTACCAATCGGGATGCCACACCGCCTCTGTATGGGACAGGAAGGCTCAGGAAAACATTCCCAGGCTGATGAATTTCATGAATGAGTTCGGCCTCATCACGGCCCGCGACCCGGATGGAGAATACCACGCCATGACGGACGTCATCCATAAGGTCTTGAATGACCTAACGGTAGACGAATGGGCGATCATCATCGGGGGCGACTCCCACACTCGGATGTCCAAGGGGATCGCCTTCGGGGCCGATTCCGGGACGGTTGCCCTGGCCCTCGCCACCGGCGAGGTATCGATGCCCATTCCCGAGTCGGTGAAGGTAACCTTCAAGGGCGACTTGAAGGACCACATGGATTTCCGGGACGTGGTCCATGCCACTCAGGCTCAAATGCTCAAGAAATTCGGGGATAACGTCTTTCAGGGAAGAATCATCGAGGTCCACCTCGGAACCCTGCCGGCCGATCAGGCCTTCACCTTCACGGACTGGACCGCCGAGATGAAGGCCAAGGCCTCCATCTGCATTTCCCAGGACGAGACCTTGATCGAGTCCCTCGAAATCGCCAAAAGCCGGATCCGGGTGATGATCGAGAAGGGCATGGACAACGAAGGGAAGGTTCTCCAAGGCTTGATCGATCGAGCCGATCAAAGGATCGGGGAAATGAGTTCGGGAGGGAAACCGGCCCTCACCCCTGATGCCGACGCCAAGTATTTCGAGAAATTCGTAGTCGACCTGGATCAGGTCGTCGAGCCCATGATCGCGGATCCCGAC
>MDSW01163191.1_pt1 | contig 11181 bp, 8 predicted proteins | sample 811171 | NCBI WGS metagenome assembly MDSW01 (sample SAMN05326641, study PRJNA326480) | marine metagenome | isolation source: seawater | place: Atlantic Ocean: North West | collected 2012 | reverse complement strand
TTTGTAAATGATTAATCTCTACTTGTTAAAACAATTATTAAAAGTTTATTAGTATCTGCAAGGGTATTAGAATGTTATGCTTGCCCCAAAACTTGGCATAATAGGTAGTTGATTAACTCTTTCGTATTTAACTCTGTTGAAGTAGAAAATGTTTTCTCTATTATAAGCATTGGTTACTGAGGCTGTAATATCTATGTTTATTTTGTTGCCTAATTTTAGTTTTTTAGAAACAGATGCATCCAGTCTGTGATAATAGGGAAGCCTTCCTTGATTTAACTCATCATACTGAATTCCTAGCTCTCCATTTACTATTGTGTAGTCAGTATTTATCCCTTCTGAAAAAGTGAGATTTTCATAAAATCCTTGCGTTTGTGTAAATGGGAACCCAGAACCCAGATTCCATCTGATGTCTGCCTTCCAGCTTTCATTCTTTCCAAATTTATATGAGGCAACAAAGTTTATATTATGTTTTCTGTCAAAGTGGGGTGAATAAGTGTTTTGGCCATCATTTCTTGTAATTTTAGCTAGAGAATATACAGTCCACACATATAATTTTTTCCCTTTATATTTAACAAGAATATCAACCCCCTTTGATATGCCGCTTTCAATAATAAACTGATCGATTGCATTATTAGTTGTCATATTTCGATTGATATTTGTTAATTGTGTAAAGTCTTTTATGTATCCTTCAATTTGAACATCAATTATATTACTCAAATCATACTCTAATCCAGAAATTAGATGCCTTGCTTTTTGGAATTTGTTTTTGTACGGAGAGCCATCTGCTTGGTTAGGAATTGCTTCAGGAGATGAGATAATTCCAGTAAATAAATTGACAACATCTCTATCAGATGTTGTACTTAAAATATTTTGGGAATAGAGACCAGAAGATATTTTTAGTCTTATTTTCTCAGTTGCAATATACTTCATTCCTAATCTAGGCTCTAGTGTATTACCTATCTTTCCATAATATTGGAATCTTAATCCTGGTTCTAGAATCCATCTGGTAGTGTTAAATTGATAATTTAAATAAGCGGAGAATTCAGTAGTGTATTCTCTTTGTTCTACTCTAGAATTCACTGAGTTATAAGTTAACCAATCAGTTGAGAATCCGTCAATATCAAAGCCATATTTTATTTTTCCTTTTGGCTGGAAATAAGTAAAATCAAACCCCATATTATAGCCTTGAATACCACTTTCCCTTAATGCGGAAGCCTTCTCATCTAATGAAATATTGTAAGATGACCATGCAAAGTTTCCCTCAATTAAAACAGGAGATCCAGAAGGGATTAAAATAAATTCTGACCCCATACCTTTTGAATCCCAATTTAATTCTGAGATTTCTTGATAGGTTACATTATCTACAAAGTTAAATCCAAAGATACTAATCTTTGATCCGTTTTTTCCTCTTGAGGAGATCTTTCCATATAAATCAGTGTAAGAATAAGGTAGTCCTTTGTCATCAAATGATAGTATTGGTTCTTTATAAAATAAATCAGAACTTTTATCTAGGTAAGAGGTTTTTCCTGAGAAGATAAAAGTTGAATTTCCTGATTTGGTTAAAGGTCCTTCTAGAAATAGTTTGGATCCAAACGTATTAGCTGATAGTTTTCCTCCAATTTTTTTACTTCCTTCTTTTGTTTTTATATCCATAATTGAGGATACTCTCCCACCGTATTCTGCATTAAAACCACCTGTGTAGACATCTGTATTTCTTATTATATCGGTATCAAAAACTGAAAATAAACCAATAGAATGAAAGGGGCTATAAATAATCATCCCATCTAGTAATACTTTGTTCTGAATAGGAGACCCACCTCTAATGTATAATTGACCTCCTTGGTCACCGGTGAAAACAACCCCAGGTATAACTTGCATATATTGTGCTAAATCTGGTTCTCCTCCAATGGTAGGCATCATTTCTAAATCTTGTTTGCTGATTTTTATAGAAGCAGCTTTTACTTCTGTCCTCATTTCTTCTCTATCAGCAGAAATTTTCACTTCATTTAGTTTGATAGTTGCTTCTTCAATCTCAAGATTTTGACTGAGAATTTGCCCTCCTTTTAGAAAAATATTTACTTTGGTAGTGTCGTAACCAATATAGGTCACAACTAGCGTATAATTTCCGGCATTTACTTTGGATATATTGTACATGCCATTAATGTCAGTAGCAGTTCCAATGGTGGTCCCTTTTAAGAATACGTTACAAAACATTACAGGTTCGCCACTTTCTCTGTCATAAACAAATCCTCTAATATTTCCTGTTTGTGCAAATGCGGTAGCAGTTAGAAGTATTGAAAGTAAGAAAGATAGTTTTTTCATTTTTTCAAAAATTGATGCAAATATAATTAATTAAAGATAGTAATATTATGCATGAAGAATTTTGAAAATAAGCTCTTTTAATAGTCCGGTTTGCTTGGTAGATTTATTATTTACTCCCTTACTTTTTAGATCATATTCTTTAAGATACTTAAATATAGAGAGGAGTTGTTTCTTGTTATAATTTCTTGCTGCTTCTTGGTATTGGCTAACAAAAAAGGGATTTATTTTTAAGGCACTGGCTACAGATTGCAAATTTTTGTCTTTTATAAAATGATAAATCATCAATTTTTGAAAGAAAGAAAATAATGAATTTATTACAGGTATAATATGATGTTTTTTTGTGTTTTCAGAAAAATGATTAATAATTTGGTTGGCTTTTACCACATTTTTTTTTCCTAACGCATGTTGCAACTCGAAAACATTGTAGTCTTTGCTAATTCCAATATGATGCTCAATAAGTTTTGTCGTGATTTGTTTCTCCTTGTTTACCACTAACATAAGTTTTGTTAGTTCATTAGTAATTTTTGACAAATCAGAACCTAGGTATTCTGCAAGTACAGCTGTTGAACTATTATCAATTTTATATCCATGCTCATTTACATATGATAAAATCCAGGAGGGAATCTTATCATCATAAATTTTTTTACTTTCAAAAACAGCACATTTTTTTGCTAAGTTTTTCCCAAATTTTTTTCTTTTATCAATTGATTTTCCTTTGTAAGCAATTACTAATACTGTACTTGGCTGAGGGTTCTCCAAATATGAATTTAATAATTCTATATGCTTTAGTTGTTGGCCTTCTTTTATAATGACAACTCTTTTTTCTGATCCAAATGGAAACTGTTTTGCTTCTGCAATGACCTGCTCAGTAGTTGTGTCTTTTCCGTAAAGTGTCACGAGATTAAATTCTTGTTGTTCAGTAGTAAGTAGATTTATACAAAATTCATCAGTCAGCTTATCAATATAATATTGTTCATCACCCATTAAGAAATAAACAGGCTGTAAATTTTTATTCTTTATTGAGGCTATGATTTCTTTATAATTCACTTATTTTGCTTTATGGATTTTTCACCATTAAATTTTCCTAATGTAGTCCTCAAAACTAAATTAGTTGATGAAACTATGCAAGTTTTTGATGTAGTAAGAAAAAAATATTTTAAATTAACTGCTGAAGAATGGGTTCGTCAACATGTTATTCATTATTTACATACAGATAAAAAATATCCATTTGGTTTAATTGGAGTTGAGAAAATGATAAAGTATAATAATTTAAGAACACGAGTTGATATTGTGCTTTATAATAAAGAAGGGATTCCTAATATGATAGTAGAATGTAAGGCACCATACATAAAAATCACACAAGATATATTTGATCAGATTGCTAGATATAACTTCCAGCTTAAGGTAAAGTATTTGTTAGTTACTAATGGCCTCCAACATTTTTGTTGTAGTATGGATTATAAAAACTCTAAAATTAGTTTTTTAGAACAAATTCCAGAATTTTAATCCAAATGCTTAGTGCTTAAATAGAGTTCTGTTTTCTAATTAAGTTAAGTGCAGATCCTGCTTTGAACCAATCAATTTGAGTTTTGTTATATGTATGATTTAATATTATTTGGTCTTTTGTTTTATTATTGTGAATTAATTCTAAAGTAAGTTGCTTTCCTTCACTGAAATCACATAGATCTGTAAAATTGAAAGTGTCATCTTCTTTTATTAATTCATAGTCACTCTCTTTTGTAAAAGTTAGCGCTAGAAGTCCTTGTTTTTTAAGATTTGTTTCATGAATACGTGCAAAAGATTTTACAATTACAGCTATTACTCCAAGGTGTCGAGGTTCCATTGCCGCATGCTCTCTTGAAGAACCTTCTCCATAGTTATGATCTCCAACTACAATCGATGTTACTCCTGCTGCTTTGTATGCTCTTGCTACATTTGGAACCTCATCTATTCTTCCATTTAATTGATTTATAACTGCATTAGTATTTCCAGTAAAAGAATTTATTGCTCCAATTAAACAGTTGTTGGAGATATTATCTAAATGACCTCTGTACCTGAGCCAAGGGCCAGCCATAGAAATGTGGTCTGTAGTGCATTTGCCTTGTACTTTTATTAAAAGTTTTGCATTTTTTATGTTTTTTCCATTCCAGGCATTGAATGGAGATAATAGTTGTAATCTATTTGATTTAGGATTTACAATTACCTCAACCTTATTCCCATCTTTTGCTGGAGCTTGATATCCGTTATCTTCTACTGCAAATCCATTAGGAGGAAGCTCATTTCCTTTTGGTTCCGCAAGCTTCACTTTTTCACCATTTTCATTTTTAAGAGTATCGGTTATAGGATTAAAATCTAATCTTCCAGAGATTGCTATCGCAGCAACCATTTCAGGAGAAGCTACAAAAGCATGAGTGTTTGGATTTCCATCTGCTCTTTTTGCAAAATTCCTGTTAAATGAATGAACGATTGAGTTTTTTTCTTTTTTTTCAGATCCTTCTCTATCCCATTGTCCAATACATGGACCACAGGCATTTGTGAATATTTTAGTAGTTTTAAATTTATTGAAGGTATTAATTAGCCCATCTCTTTCAGCAGTAAATCTTACCTGTTCTGAACCAGGATTGATTCCTAAAGTTGCTTTTGGTTTTAAATCTTTACTTACAGCATCTTCTATAATAGAAGCTGCTCTAGTTAAATCTTCATAAGAAGAGTTTGTACAGGAACCAATTAGTGCCCAGTCTATGTTTAAAGGCCATCCGTTTTTTGTGGCTTTTGCATTCATTTCTCCAATAGGAGTTGCTAAATCAGGAGTGAAAGGCCCATTTAGATGTGGGATTAATTTATCTAAATTGATTTCAATTACTTGATCGAAATAATTCTCAGGATTTTCATAAACTTCTGCATCTCCAGTTAAATGTTGTTTTATTGCATTTGCCGCATCTGCAACATCTTTTCTGTTGGTTGCTCTCAGGTATCTTTCCATACTTTTGTCATATCCAAAAGTAGAAGTTGTTGCTCCAATTTCTGCACCCATATTACAAATAGTACCTTTGCCAGTAGCAGACATAGAAATTGCTCCTTCTCCAAAATATTCAACAATTGACCCTGTGCCTCCTTTTACCGAAAGAATTCCTGCAACTTTAAGAATAACATCCTTGGGTGCAGTCCAGCCATTTAGTTTGCCGGTTAATTTCACACCAATGAGTTTTGGAAATTTTAATTCCCATGGCATCCCAGCCATTACATCAACAGCATCAGCTCCCCCTACTCCAATAGCTACCATTCCTAATCCTCCAGCATTTACTGTGTGAGAATCTGTTCCAATCATCATCCCTCCTGGAAAAGCATAGTTTTCTAAGACTACTTGGTGAATAATCCCTGCTCCTGGCTTCCAAAATCCAATCCCGTATTTGTTGCATATCGATGAAAGAAAATTAAAAACTTCATTATTTTGATTGATGCCTTCTTGTAAATCTTTATCGGCACCAATTTTTGCTTGTATCAAATGATCAGCATGTGTAGTTGACGGTACTGCAACTTTATTTTTGCCAGCTTGCATAAATTGCAGAAGAGCCATTTGTGCAGTAGCGTCTTGCATTGCTACCCTATCAGGTGAGAAATTAACATAATCTTTCCCTCGAATAAACTCTTTTGATACATTTTGATCCCAAAGATGAGTGTACAAAATTTTTTCTGCTAATGTTAAGGGTTTTTTAGTAATTTTTCTGGCAGCTTGAATTGCTTCAGGATACTTCTTGTACACCTTTTTTATCATTTCAATGTCAAATGCCATATTATTTTTCTCTTTTTAAATTACTAAATGCAAATGTAATAATTTGCAGTTAAAATTTCATTCAAATTGAAAATAGAATCTTGTCTTTTTAGAACAAGATAATAAAAAAGCCAAACATTAAGTTTGGCTTTAAAATAATTAAACATATTTATTTGGCAATTACTGCAAATGGGATTGTTACACTTATTTTTCTATGTAATCGTATTTCTGCTTCGTAAGTTCCTAATTTTTTAATTTTAGGAAGCTTTACAAACTTATCATTTATTTCTATACCTAAAGCACTAGTAGAGTCAGTAAATTGTGAAGACTTAATTGACCCAAATAGTTTGTCTCCTCCTTCTGCAACTTGCGCTTTTACTATAATATCTAGCTTAGCAAGAGCTTCAGCCGTTTTATTGGCAGCAGTAATTTCAGCTTCATCTTTTTTAGTTTGTTGTTTTACATTTTCTGCTAGCACTTTTTTTGCAGATTCGGTTGCTAAAATTCCTAGTCCTTTTGGAATAAGAAAATTTCTACCATATCCATTTTTAACGGTTACAATTTCATTTTTGAAGCCTAGCTTTGCTACATCTTGTTTTAATATAATTTCCATTATTCCTTACTTTTTAATTTTATTTTAAATTGTCAGCTACGTAAGGCAGCAAAGCAATTTGTCTTGCTCGTTTTACTGCAACAGCTAGTCTTCTTTGAAATTTTAATGAATTTCCAGTAATTCTTCTTGGAAGAATTTTTCCCTGGGAGTTTAAGAAACGCATTAAAAATTCTGGATCTTTATAATCAATATAATTAATTCCCATTTTTTTAAAACGGCAATATTTATTTTGACTTCTTAATTCTACATCTACAGGATTTAAATATTTAACATCTGTGTTTGCCATGATTTATTTTTCTTTATTATTAGTACTCAGCTTCTTTTTTCTTCTTTCAGCATATTCTAAAGAGAATTTGTCTAATCGAACGGTTTGCCATCTGATTATGCGTTCATCTCTTTTGAATTCAACTTCTAGATCTTTAATAGTTCCTCCATTTGCTTGGAATTCTAATAAATAGTAAAAACCGGTTTTTTTCTTTTGGATTGTATATTTTAGTTTTTTTAGTCCCCAGTTTTCTTCATGTGTAACAGCACCTTTGTCATTTTTAATATGACTAACAAATTTTTTTACTGTTTCCTTTATCTGATCTTCAGATAAAACGGGATTCATTATGAAAACAGTTTCGTAAGTATTCATCTATTCTGTTGTATTTGTTAATAATTAATTTAATTTTTTGGGCTGCAAATTTACTAAAAACATTCAATTATACATAATTACTAACACTTTTTAATTTGGTGATATATTTGGTTGATATTTTGCAATTAATATTAGTTTTGTATTTTGTATTTAATTTATAATTAATGAGTGATTTTATTGTTTCTGCTAGAAAGTATAGGCCTGCAAGTTTTGATACTGTTGTTGGACAATCTGCAATTACAGCAACATTAAAAAATGCTATAAAATCTAATCAACTTGCGCAGTCATATCTTTTTTGTGGGCCAAGAGGCGTTGGGAAAACAACTTGTGCAAGAATATTTGCTAAGGAAGTCAATCAATTTAATAACGATAATCAGATAGATGATTTTTCATTTAATATTTTTGAATTAGATGCTGCTTCAAATAATTCAGTGGATGATATTAGAAATTTAACTGATCAAGTAAGAGTTCCTCCTCAAATAGGGAAGTATAAAATTTATATTATTGACGAGGTACATATGCTGTCTACTTCTGCATTTAATGCCTTTTTAAAAACCTTAGAAGAACCTCCTAGTCATGCTAAATTTATATTAGCAACTACTGAAAAGCATAAAATTATTCCTACTATTTTATCGAGGTGTCAGATTTTTGATTTTAAAAGAGTTCGAGTCAGTGATATTGCTGCTCATTTGGATTTTGTAGCAAAAAGTGAAGGTATTAATGCTGAAAAAGAAGCTTTGCGTCTAATTGCTGAAAAAGCGGATGGGGCTATTAGAGATTCACTTTCTTTATTTGATAGGCTAATTTCTTTTTCTGATAAAAAGCTTACATATCAAAATGTTATTGAGAATTTAAATATTCTTGATCATGAGTATTATTTTAAGATTACAGATGCTCTTTTAAAAAATGATATTTATTACTTGATGAATCTTTATAATGAGATTCTAGAAAATGGTTTTGACGGTCATCATTTTATTAATGGTCTGGCTAATCATTTGAGAGATTTACTTGTTTCAAAAGACGAGAGTACTATTTCTCTTTTAGATAGAGGAGATGTTTTGCAAAACAGATATTTGGATCAATCTAAAGTATGTGAGTTGCATTTTTTGTTAGCTGCACTAAATTTATGTAATGAGTGTGATGTACAATATAAAACAACAAATAATCAGCGTTTGTTAGTGGAACTTACTTTAATGAGAATTTCTTCAATTGATTTTGATAACAAGCAAAAAAAAAACTCTAAAAGTTTTATTGTAAGTATAAATGATGCAAAAAGAGAGGTCGCTGTTGAAAAAATTGTTGAAAATAATAAAAACGAAGCAAGTTCTTTTTTAAATGATGTTGAAGTTCCTTCTAATGTAAAGCTTGATTTAGAAAGAAAAAAGAAATCTTCGTTGATTTCTATTAATACATCATTTCAGGAAGATAAAGAAATGGTTGAGAAAGATCAGCTTCATTTAAATATTAGAGATACGGATTTTTCTGAAAAAAAGTTATTTGAAGAATGGAAAAACTTAATTGTCTTTTTGAAGAATAAAGGAAAATCAAATCTTGGTATTACTTTAGGAGTGCATAAACCTAAGCTTTTGCAAGAATACCTTATAGAAGTTCCCTTGATTAATGCAGCTCAGAAAGAAATGATTTTAGAAGAAAAATATTTAATTTTAGAATATTTGAGAGATAAATTGTCTAATGATAAATTAGACATCTTAACTAGAATAGTAGAGGGAGAAAACAGTAATATGCCTTATACTAATAAAGATAAGTTTAAAAAAATGTTGGATGAGAATCCACAATTAGATATCTTAAGAATAAAATTAGGGTTAGATCCCGAGTATTAATTAAACTATGATGTAAAATGAAATTAAAACAGATCTTAACGATTACATTAGTAATCGCAGCAGGAATTTATTTCGTAATAAATGTAAAAGAACAAATGAATAAAATTGAAAATAATTATGAGACAGTAAAAGGAGATCCTTTAAAAGCAAGAATATACACTTTTGATAACGGATTGAAAGTTTATTTGACTTCTTATGCTGACGCACCAAGGGTGCAAACTAATATTGCTGTTCGTGCAGGAAGTAAAAATGATCCAGCTGATGCAACAGGTTTAGCACATTACTTAGAACATATGCTTTTTAAAGGGACTAATCTTTTTGGAACATTGGACTTCAAGAAAGAAGCGCCAATGCTAGATAAGATTGAGTCGCTTTATGAAGAATATCGATCTTATAAGATGAACGATACTTTAAACAGAAATAGGGTGTGGAGTCAAATTGATTCAATTTCTGGTGAGGCTGCAAAATATGCTATTGCAAATGAATATGATAAGATGGTGACAGGTTTAGGTGCAAAAGGAACAAATGCTTACACTTCATTTGAAAAGACAGTTTATATAAATGATATTCCATCTAATCAAATTGAGAAGTGGTTAAAGTTAGAGGCTGAAAGATTTCGATATCCTGTTTTTAGATTATTTCATACTGAATTAGAGGCAGTTTATGAAGAGAAAAATATATCATTAGATAATGATGGACGAAAACTTTTTGAGTCTCTTTTTGATGGTCTCTTTCCTAATCATCAGTATGGACAGCAAACTACAATCGGAACTATTGAGCATTTAAAAAACCCGTCATTAACTGAGATTAGAAAATATTTTAATAAATATTATGTTCCAAATAATATGGCTATATGCTTATCGGGTGATTTCGATTATGATGAAACGATTAGACTGATAGAGAAATATTGGGGAGGTTTTGAAAGAAAAGAAGATCCAACTTTTGAGGTTATTCAAGAAGACCCAATTACAGCACCAGTATTTAAAGAGGTGTATGGTCCTGAAGCTGAACGATTATATATAGGATTTCGTTTTGACGGTGCAAACACTAAAGATGCAGCAATGTTAACTATGGTGGATATGGTGCTTTCAAATTCTACTGCAGGATTGATTGATTTGAATTTAAATCAAGAACAAGAGGTTATAGGAGGAGGCTGCTTTCCTTATGTATTAAAGGATTATTCAATGCATGGTTTTTATGCAAGTCCTAAGCAAGGGCAATCATTAGAAGAAGTTAAGGATCTGTTATTGTCTCAGATAGAAGAAGTTAAGAAAGGAAATTTTGAAGATTGGCTAGTGGATGCGATTATTTCCGATTTAAAGTTAACCCAGATTAAGAAATTAGAAAGTAATAGTGGAAGGGCTAATGAATTTGTTGAAGCATTTATTTTAGATGTTACTTGGGAAGATTATCAAAATGAAATATCTGAGTTAGAAAAGATTACAAAACAAGATATTATTGATTTTGTTAACTCTAGATATACTGATAATTATGTCGTAGTTTATAAAAGAAATGGTGAAGATAAATCAGTTTTGAAGGTTACAAAACCTACTATTACTCCTGTTTCAGTTAATCGAGAAGATCAATCAAACTTTTTAGCAGATTTATTAGCTGCAGAAACAAAAGATATTGAACCTGTATTTATAGATTTTGATAATGATATTCAGAAATCATATGTAGGAGATGTGTTATTACTTTATAAAGAAAATACTGAGAACGAAAGATTTAAGTTGAACTATATCTTTGATATGGGTAAAGATCACGATAAAAGGTTAAAATTAGCTATAGATTATCTGAATTTTCTAGGCACAAATAATATGTCTCCTAGTGATAAAGCAGAAGAATTTTATAAATTGGGTTGTGATTTATCGGTTAATTGTTCTGCTGATAAAACTCAAGTTACATTAAGTGGACTTGCTGATAATTTTAGCGAGTCAGTACAGCTTTTTGAAAATATTTTAGCCAATGCTGTAGCGGACGAGGATGCTTTAGTTGA
>MDSW01150477.1_pt1 | contig 11181 bp, 8 predicted proteins | sample 811171 | NCBI WGS metagenome assembly MDSW01 (sample SAMN05326641, study PRJNA326480) | marine metagenome | isolation source: seawater | place: Atlantic Ocean: North West | collected 2012 | reverse complement strand
TAACACAATTAATAAAAAAGAAATAGAAAAATTTTCTAAAATTGCTGAAGAATGGTGGAATCCTGAGGGAAAATTTAAACCACTGCATAAATTTAACCCAATAAGAATTTCTTATATTAAAGAAAATATAATTAATACATTTAACTTAAATCATAAAAATGCTCCATTAAAAAATATTAAAATTCTAGATATTGGTTGTGGAGGAGGTTTATTATCAGAGCCTATGTGCAGACTAGGTGCCAAAGTAACTGCAATTGACGCATCTAAAAAAAATATAAGTGTTGCAAAATTACATTCTAAAAAAAATAATCTTAACATAAATTATTTATGTACATCACCTGAAAAATTAAAAACTAAAGATAAGTTTGATGTAATCTTAAATATGGAGATTGTAGAACATGTTGCAGATGTAAATTATTTTTTAAAAACATGTAGTAAACTTTTAAAAAAAAATGGAATAATGTTCGTGGCTACATTAAATAAAACATTAAAATCTTATATTTTTGCAATTGTAGGTGCTGAATATATTCTAAGATGGCTTCCAATAGGAACTCATGAATGGGAAAAATTCTTAAAGCCTGAGGAACTAATCTCAATCCAAAAAAAAAATGACCTTAGTGTTGAAAGGGTTGATGGTATGAAATTTAATTTGCTCAGCGATAAATGGAGTGTAAGTAATGATAAGTCGGTTAATTATATTGCTAAATTTATTAAAAATTAATTATCTTTACCTTCAATCCAAGGAATCATCTGAGTATCGATCCCCTCTTCTTTAAGTTCAATAATATCTTTTTTTGATGCTGTTCCGTAAATACCTTTTTCCTTTTTTTTTTCACTGTAATGAATTGATCGCGCTTCATAAGCAAAATTATCTCCAACATACTTAAAATTATTTTTAATAAATTTTTGGTATTCGTTTATTCTTTTTTTTATTTTATTGTATTTCTTAAGTTCTTTATTAGTTTTTTTATCTGAATTTTTGTTTATTAGATTTGGAGCCATTAAACTTTTTTCTATTTCGATCGAATTACAACTATGACAATTCAAAAGTTTTTTCTTTTTTAATTTTTCATATTCTTTAGAATTAGCAAACCAACTTTCAAAAGTTAAATCACATTTTTTGCAAACTAAACTATATTTAATCATAAAATTTATTTAATTATTACTTAAAAAAATTCAATATCCTTAGCTTCTATAATCGGCATTAATTTCTATATATTTTTTTGTTAAATCCATTGTGTAAGCAGTAAAGTGCTTATTACCGCTCCCGACATTCACACTTATTTCTATATCTGAATTTTTCATATATTCCGCAGTTTCTGACTCGCTATATGAACTGTGAAGTTTGCCTTTATATACCACATTTATATTTCCAAATTTTATTGCTAGCTTATTCATTTGTATCTGTGTATCTGATTTACCTATAGCCATAATCACTCTTCCCCAATTTGGATCTTCACCCGCAATAGCTGTTTTGACAAGTGATGAATTAGCAATTGAAAAAGCAATTTTTTTTGCATCCTCATCAGACTTTGAGTCTAATACTTTTATTGTTATAAATTTTGATGCTCCTTCTCCATCAGCCACCACTCTTTTTGCTAAGTTTAACAAAACTTTATTTAATGATAATTCAAAATCCTTTAATTTACTATCTGTAATACTATTCACTTTTGGATGATATGTTTTACCAGTAGAAAAAATTGTAACCATATCATTAGTACTGGTATCTCCATCACAGCTTATTGCATTAAATGTGTTTTCTATATTTTTTTTAAGTAATTTTTTCAAAATATCGTTTGGAAGATCTGCATCAGTAAAAATATATCCTAAAGTTGTTGCCATATTTGGATGTATCATGCCTGAGCCTTTTGCAATTCCATATATCTTAATCAAAGTTTTACCAATAAAACACTCCTCCATAGCCATTTTTGGTCTTGTATCTGTGGTCATTATTCCAAGAGCAGCTTTCATCCATATCAATTTATTTTGAGTATATTTTATATTTTTTATCAAATTTGGTATTTGAGAAACTATTTTTTCTTTTGGAAAAGTTTCACCAATAGTGCCTGTGCATCCAAAGATTATATTTTTAGGTTTAATAATTTTTGGATCTTCTTCATCTTGTTTTTGTTTTTGACTTAACTGTTGAGAAATTGTTTCCGCAATATTCTGCATGCTTTTATAACCTTGTTCTCCAGTAAAAGAATTGGCATTTCTGGTGTTAACCAACAAAGAAAATATTTGTTTAGTTTTTTGATTTAAATTCCATTTAATATTTTCAGACAAAATTTTTGATTGTGTGTATACTGAGGCAAAATTTGCACCTTCTCGAAAATAAAACATTACCAAATCATCTCTATCAGAATTATATAAATTGGCGCTAACAGTTGATATAGATAAGCCGTTTAAATGGTCTAAATCCTGAAAATCAATCATTTTACGATTTTTCGATTTCGAAGATAAAAAATTCGGTATATTAATTCCCATACTATTTAAAAAAGTTATTTAATACTTATATAAAATTATAAATAAAATATATATCAAAACCAATGTTTAATCCTCTAGGCTTTATCTCAAAATTTATCAAGTCTGGTAATCAGAAAGAGCTAGATAAGATCAATAAAATTGTAAAAAATATTAACTCTTTAGAGGACAAATTTAAAGTTCTAAACGATGAAGATTTTCCAAAAAAAACTTTAGAATTTAAAGACAGAATTAAAAATGGGGAAAAATTGGATCATATTCTGCCTGAAGCTTTTGCTTTAGTTAGAGAAGCTTCTAAAAGATCTAGAAATGAACGTCACTATGATGTTCAGTTGATTGGTGGAGTTGTTTTGCATGAAAATAAAATTGCAGAGATGAGAACTGGTGAAGGTAAAACTTTAACTATTGTATTATCAGCCTATCTAAACGCGCTTGAAGAAAAAGGTGTTCACGTAGTCACAGTGAATGATTATTTGGCAAAAAGAGACTCGCAAGAAATGGGTCAAATTTATAATTTTTTAGGTCTAACCTCGGGTTTTATTAACAATGATCAAAATGATTTGGAGAGAAAGAAAAATTATAATTGTGATATCACATATGCTACCAATAGTGAGCTAGGATTTGATTATCTTAGAGACAATATGAAATTCTCTAAAAATGAAAAAGTCCAGCGAGAACATCATTATTCAATTGTAGATGAAATTGATTCTTGTTTAATTGATGAAGCAAGAACACCTTTAGTAATTTCAGGAGCTGCTGAGGATAAAACAAATCAATATTTAGCAATCGATAAATTAGTAAAACAATTAGATAACAAAGATTATGAGATAGATGAAAAAGATAAAAATATTCTATTAACAAATAACGGCATAACCAATGTTGAAAAAATTTTTTCAAATGCTGGAATATTAAAAAACAATAATTTTTATGATCCAGAAAATTTAGCTTTAGTTCATCATGTTAATCAAGCATTACGAGCTAATCATTTATTCGAAAAAGGTAAGGACTATATTATTAAAGACAATAGTTTAAAAATTATTGATGAACTAACAGGTAGAATTTTAGAAGGTAGAAGATTTGGAGATGGACTTCATCAAGCTTTGGAGGCAAAAGAAAAAATTGAGATACAAGCTGAAAATCATACTCTAGCCTCCATAACTTATCAGAATTTTTTTAAATTATATAAAAAGATATCAGGCTGTACAGGTACCGCAGCAACAGAGGCAGAAGAGTTTTATGAAATTTATAATTTACCTGTCGTTGTAATTCCAACTAATAACCCGATGATACGTAAAGATCTTAATGATCAAATATTCAGAACGGAGGAAGAAAAAAATAATGCAATAATAAAAAAAATTAATGAATGTAATCAAAAAGGACAGCCACTATTAGTTTTTACTTCTAGCGTTAATAAATCTGAAGTTTACTCAAAATTACTAGACAAAGAAAAAATAAAGCATGTAGTTTTAAACGCTAAAAATCATGAAAACGAGGCTGAAATTATAGCAAATGCAGGAAAACAAAGCTCAGTAATCATTACTACAAGTATTTCAGGACGTGGTGTTGATATTCAATTGGGAGGAAAAAAAGGATCAATCCCCGGAGATCAATTGAGAAAAGAAAAAGAAAAAATAAAATTACTAGGCGGCTTATTTGTAATTGGAACTGAAAGAATGGAATCAAGAAGAGTTGATAATCAAGCGAGAGGTAGATCTGGAAGACAAGGAGATGAAGGGAGTTCGATATTTTATGTTAGTCTTGAAGACGATTTAATGAGAATATTTGGCTCAGAGTCTATGAACAATATTCTTGAAAAATTAGGGCTAAAGGACGGAGAAAGTATTGATCATCCTTGGATTAATAAAGCTCTTGAGAGAGCTCAACAAAAGGTAGAGGCTAGAAACTTTGATATTAGAAAAACATTAATTAAGTTTGATAATGTTCTTAATGATCAAAGACATGTAATTTTTTCTCAAAGAAATGAAGCAATGGAAAGTGAACAAATATTTTCTTATTCCGAAGACTTTTTAAACGAAATAATTGATGATTTAATTCAATTAAAAACTAAAGAAATATCAAATCCTAAAAACAATGAATTCAATACTAAATTAAAATTATTAGTGGGTAAAAGTTTTGACGAAAATCAATTAACAGAACTTATATCACTTAAAGATCAAGATTTTAGACAAAGAATAATCAAACAATTTAATAATAATAGAGATGAAAGAACTAAAATTTTGGGTGAAAAACAATCAAAAGAAATAGAAAAAAGAATTTTATTACAATCAATAGATTTAAACTGGAAGTCACATATACAATATTTAGAACAGTTACGCCAAGTCGTAGGTCTTAGATCTTACGGACAAAGAGATCCGTTAATTGAATACAAGAAAGAAGCTTTTGATCTTTTTTCAAATTTACTAGAAAAATTAAAATTAGATTTCATCGTAATTTTAATGAACTTAAAAGTAGTTGAGCAAATAAAAGAGGATGAAAACCCTAAAAATAATACTGAAATATTAAATAATCCTAAATGTCTTTTAATTTTAAAAAAAGATCAAAAAATTTCAAGAAATGATAGATGCGATGCCACAGGTAAAAAATTTAAAAATTGTTGTGGTGCTTTATAGTAGAAATATTGCTAGTGCGGCAATTAATAAAAAACCTGTGGCGTAATAAATATTTTTTTTATTTTTAAAATACTGATCAAAGCTATTTTTATTGTTATCAAGGCTGCTTAAACTTTCTGGATTACTAATAAATCCTTTGCTTCTACCAATCTTCAAAAATTTATTTTTTCTCTGATCTAAAATTTCATCAGATGACATTTCTTGAAATGTACTTAAGTTTTTTAAAATTGAGTCTCTAACACTATTCAATATTAAGTTTCTGTCTCGATGAGCTCCACCTAAAGGTTCGGGAATAATTTCATCTATTACTTTGAGTTCTAATAAATCCTTGGCAGATAACTTCATTGCTTTTGCTGCATCTAACATTTTTTTAGGATCTCTCCATAAAATTGTGGCACATCCCTCTGGAGATATAACCGAGTAAATAGCGTTTTCTAACATTATTATTTTACTAGATGATGCCAATGCAATTGCACCTCCAGAACCGCCTTCGCCTATTATAATACTTAAGGTTGGAACCCTTAATTTCATGCAGCACTCTATTGATTTTGCTATCGCTTGAGCTTGACCTCTTTCTTCTGCTCCTACTCCTGGATATGCTCCCGGAGTATCAATAAATGAAATAATTGGAATATTAAATTTATCTGCTAGCTCCATTAAACGAATAGATTTTCTATAACCCTCAGGTCTCATCATTCCAAAATTTCTTTCAATTCTAGCTTCTAGATTTTCACCTTTTTCTTGACCAATAACTAAAACCGATTGCCCATTGAATTTTGCAAATCCTGTGATTACTGATTTATCTTCCCCATAATATCTATCTCCAGCAAGTGAGATAAAATCTTCAAACAAATTATCTATGAAAAATTTTGACTTAGGCCTATCTTCATGTCTTGCTACCATAGTTGTTTGCCAAGGATCTAAAGTGGAATAAATTTCCTTTAATTTTTTATCTAATTCTTCTTGAGTTTGAGAAATCTTATTTGTATCAACTTCAGATAATCCACCCTGGTTATAAGGGTCTTTGAGCTTGTCTAATTCATTTTCTAAGGATTTAATTTCGGCTTCAAAATTAAGGTAATTTTTCATATTCTTTTAATTATCATATAAAAATTAAAAGTGACAACATAATGTCATGTCACTATTAATTATTGACTTAATTTTACTTGAGTTTTAGAAAAGATATAATGAATATTAATTATCAAACAATTAACAACTTAAAAGTTTCAATTGAATTACTTAGATTTGTTAATGATGAACTTCTACACAATACAAATATCTCACCTAAAAAGTTTTGGTCAGGTTTTGATCAATGCATTGAAGAACTTTCTTTAAAAAATAAAGATCTTTTAAAAATAAGAGAAGATTTACAAAAAAAAATTGATGACTGGCATTTTCAAAAAAAAGGAAACAAAATTGATATAGTTGAATATAAAAAATTTTTAAAAGATATTGGTTATCTAAAAGATGAGGGTTCTGATTTTAAGATTGAAACAGAAAATGTAGATGTAGAAATAGCTAAAATAGCCGGACCTCAATTAGTAGTTCCAATTATGAATGCTAGATATGCTTTGAATGCTGCTAATGCACGTTGGGTAAGCTTGTATGATAGTCTTTATGGTACAAATATAATTGAATCTGAGGAAGGGGGAAGTGAAAGATATGATCCAAATCGAGGACAAGAAGTTATAAAATATGTTAGAGAATTTTTTGATAAATATATACCGATTGATGGGACAAGCTGGAAAAATATTGCTGGTTTAAAAGTAATAGATCAAAACCTGATTATTCTAAAAGATGATTATGAATATAAGCTTAAAGATACTGGTAAATTTATAGGTCATAGAGGTGATGCTAATAAACCAGAAGCAATCATATTAAAAAACAATGGTCTTCACTTTGAAATTATTATAAATCCTAGAGCTTTTAGTGCTGCCCATGACATAGCTGGAATAAGTGATGTGATAGCAGAGTCAGCAATCTCAACCATTTGTGATAATGAAGATAGTGTTGCTGCCGTTGATGCTGAAGACAAAGTAATTTGCTACAGGAACTGGTTAGGATTAATGAAGGGAGATTTAAAAATTCAATTTGAAAAAAATGGTAAAAATTTAGAAAGAAAATTAAATCCAGATAGAAGTTATATTTCTAGAGACGGTAAAGGACTAAAATTACATGGAAGAAGCTTGCTATTAATTAGAAATGTCGGTCATCTAATGACTAACCCCTCTATCCTTTTAAAAGACGGGAGTGAAGTACCAGAGGGAATTATGGATGCATTTATTACCAGTGCGGCAGCGCTTCATGATTTAAAAAAAAATAGAAACTCAAGAACTGGGTCAATATACATTGTTAAACCAAAAATGCATGGACCTGATGAATGTGCTTTTACTGATTTAATTTTTTCTAAAGTTGAAAAAGTTTTAGAATTAAAACCAAATACAATTAAAGTGGGTTTAATGGATGAGGAAAGAAGAACGTCAGCAAATCTTAAGGAATGTATTAGAGCTCTGTCAAAACGTATAGTCTTTCAAAACACTGGGTTTCTCGATAGAACTGGTGATGAAATGCATACTTCGATGGAAGCAGGCCCAATGATAAAAAAAGGTGATATGAAATCTTCTAAATGGATACAGGCTTACGAAAATAACAATGTTGATTTAGGATTAAAATGTGGCTTTTCTGGTAAGGCTCAAATAGGAAAAGGTATGTGGGCGGCACCAGATGAAATGAAAAAAATGTTAGATGAAAAGATTGGTCATCTGAAAGCTGGTGCTAACTGTGCTTGGGTTCCTTCTCCAACAGCAGCATCTTTACATGCTTTGCATTATCATCAAATTGACGTTTTTGAATTGCAAAAGAAACTAATCTCAAGATCTCCTGCAAAATTAGATGATCTTTTAACAATTCCAATAGCAGATAGACCCAATTGGTCGGTTGATGAAATAAATTCTGAAATATCAAATTCTGCACAAACTCTATTGGGTTATGTTGTAAGATGGATTGATCAAGGGGTCGGTTGCTCAAAAGTTCCCGATATAACAAATACTTTTCTTATGGAAGACAGAGCAACTCTTCGGATTTCCTCCCAACATATTGCGAATTGGTTGCATCACGGAATTACTACGAAAATCCAAGTTACAGAAATAATGAAACAGATGGCAAAAGTTGTAGATAAACAAAATGAAGGCGACAAAGATTATGTAAAAATGAGTGATAACTTTGAAAAATCTATAGCATTTAAAGCTGCGTGTGATTTAATCTTTAAGGGAAAAGAGCAACCATCCGGATATACTGAGCCACTTCTACATATAAACAGACTAGAAAAAAAGGCTACTCAGAACTAGAATTTAACTTTGATCTATTTTTAAAGGCTGAAAGTAAAGTTCCATCATCCAAATTTTCTGGTGAATATCCTATCGGCATACCCCTCGCTAATTTTGTGACACTCACTTTCAAATTTTTAAGAATATCTCTAATATAATATGCAGTAGTTTGTCCTTCTACAGTTTCAGACAATGCTAAAATAACTTCTTCAATTTTATCTTTGTTAACTCTTTCAACTAATGAATTAATTAATAGATCTTCCTTTCTATGTCCTGCAGAGGCAATGGTTCCTCCAAGAATATGATAATATCCCTTAAAAATATTAGAATTTTCAATTGACCATTGATCCGCTATGTCTTCGACAACACAAATCTTATTAAATTTTTCTTTAACATTTTCACAATTAAAACAACCTTCTGAAATTGATTTTAGTGAGCCACACAAATTACAACGGGTAACATTTTTATAAACTTGAACTAAAGTATTGGCCATAGGTTTAATAATCTCATCTCTATTATTCATTAATTTCAATACAATTCGTTTAGCTGACTTTGGTCCTAATCCAGGCAGTTTAGAAATCAATTTTATCAATTCCTCTATTTCATTAATATTTTGCATTGATTATAATGGCCATTTAAAACCAGGAATTCCTAGACCTCCAGTAGCTTTGGAGATTTCTTCTGCAGTTATAGATTTTAATTGAATTTTTGCATTGTTATGTGCTGCAACGATTAAATCCTCAATAATAGATTTTTCTTCTTTGAGCATCTCATTAGCAATTTCTATTTTTACCATTTCTCCTTCTCCATCTAAAGTAACTTTTACCGACTTACTTCCAGAAACACCCTCAACTTTAATATTTTTAATTTTTTCTTGGCTCTCTTTTACTTTTGCTTCAAGCTCTCTTGCTTTATCAAGTATTTTTGTAAAATCATTCATTATTCATCATCTTTTTTAGTCGATTTAACATCAATTAATTCTGCATCAGAAAAGTACTTTAAGACAGATTTATAAAAATCAGATTTTTTAGCATTTTCAATTAACCGTTTTTGTAAAACTATTTCTTTATCTCTTATTGATATATTTCCTTCACTCTTACTAAAACTTATAATCCATCTTTGATTAGTCCATTCTAAAAGCTTTGCTGATAATTCTTTTACAAAATCCTTGTCCAAATTATCATTAAAAGAAATTTCAATTCTGCCATTTTCAAATTTTACTAAATTAACATTTTTTTCTAGCTGATACTTTAATTTTATCTCTTTTTTAATTTTACAAATTTGCAATAATTCATTAAAGGATTCTATTATAATTTCATTTGTTATTTTTGGTTCCATTTGAGATTGCGGTTTAATTTTTTTTTCTTGAGTCACACTCTTAATTTGATTTACTGTTTCTTTATTTTGTATGTTTGATGGAGAAAAATTTTTATCACTTTTTATTCCATTTTTTTTTAATTCATCATCTTTTATATCTTTGGTAGGAACAAAACCGTTTAAATGTATTAATCTCATTAAAAACATTTCAATGGATAAGTGTTGATTAGATACAATATCTAATTCCCCGAGAGTTCTAATTGTAAATTGCCAAAATAGAATTAATACCTCATCATCAATTTTATTAGAAATTTCCTTAATTCTATTAAATTCGATATCATTTAAAGAAAAGTTTGTACTTTCGAGTGTAAGAGAGTTTATATTTTTAAAATAATATAGTATTTCCAAAAAATCATTTATAAATATTTTTGGTTCAACGCCCTGATTATAAATTTTTCTATAACTCTCTATGACCTTAGTCTCATTTCCTTGAAATATTTGATCAAATAGTTCTATCAATTGTGATTTATCAAAATAACCAAAAATTTTTTGAGCAGCATTAAGATCTAATTCTTTTCCATTCTCTAGACTTATCAAAGCTCTATCTAATAAAGAAAGTGCATCCCTAACTGATCCCTCTGAAATTTTTACAATTAATTTTAAAGCATCATCAGTGGCTTTTCCATTTTCTTTTTCTTTAATCTTTTTAATAAATTCAAATAATTCATTTGACTTGATCCTAGACAAATCAAATCTCTGGCATCTTGATACCACCGTGATTGGTATTTTCTTAATCTCTGTTGTAGCGAATATAAATTTTAAATATTCAGGTGGTTCTTCCAAAGTTTTTAATAGCGCATTAAATGCTTGTTTGCTCAACATATGTACTTCATCAATTATAAAAATTTTATATTTTGATGATGTTGGGCCATATCTTGAAAACTCAATTAAATCTCTAACATCATCCACGCCAGTTTTGCTAGCTGCATCCATCTCTAGAACGTCTATGTGACTGGAATTAGCAATTGCCTCACAGTTTTCACAAAAATCTTTATTACAAAAATTTTTATAACTATTTAAACAATTTAAAGACTTTGCAACAATTCTAGCTATTGTAGTTTTCCCTATTCCTCTTATCCCGGTGAAAAGATAAGCATTAGGAACCTTGTTCGCTTTAATAGAATTTTTTATAGTTTCAGATACTACTTCTTGACCAATAAGATCATCAAAGGTTTGGGGTCTATATTTAAGAGCTAAAACTTTTGAATTATTATTCATTTTATTACTTTTAAGGAGACTAGAACCTGAGTAACTGTCTCTACGACTGCTTCCGTTAAGATCTGGTCGGGTTCAAGCAGCACCCACCTCTAGCCTCCAATATGTATTATAACAGCTAACATTCTTAATTCTACAAGACAAAGTAG
>MDSW01146413.1_pt1 | contig 11181 bp, 9 predicted proteins | sample 811171 | NCBI WGS metagenome assembly MDSW01 (sample SAMN05326641, study PRJNA326480) | marine metagenome | isolation source: seawater | place: Atlantic Ocean: North West | collected 2012 | reverse complement strand
TTATCCAAATGTTTTATATTTTTTTTAATAATATCTATAGCTTGTTCAGTGGTGCAAACTGGTAACTTTGGAATATTAATAGATTGAAAATTTTTTCTCATTATATGGTTGGAGTATGATTTCAGTAGTTCATATAAAGAAACAGCATATCTAGATTTATTTTTTAATTTTATTCCACCTGTTAATCCCCTCATTCGTATATCATGACCCAGCCTCTTTCTTTTAAGGAGTTGATCAGATAAAAGTCTTATTAATTCCAATTTTTTTAATTGTAATTTCAACTTTTCTGCTACTTCAGAAGCTTTAAAATCGTCATCCTCTTCTTGTGGTAAAAGTAATTTTGATTTTAAATAAGCTAGCCAAGTAGCCATTAACAAAAATTCTGATGCTGCTTCTAAATTTAATTTCTCTTTTTCATTCTTAATGTGTTCTAAAAACTGATCTGCTAATTTTGTTATAGATATTTTAGCTAGGTCGACTTTTTGAGACTTGGCTAAATCTAGCAAAACTTCTAATGGACCTGAATAATTAGGTATATTTACTGAAATAAAGTTATTCATAAATGATTCTTTAATTACGATTTTAACTCAAAAATTTATAAAATTCTGATGTTTTTTTTTTAGTAAAATCATCTATAAATGGTAGTTCTTTCAACAATTTTGATGACTCGCTATACTTACCAGAGCAATATAAAACTAAATTGCAACCAGCATTTAAAGATTTTTTAGCATTTGTTACTATATCATTTTTAAGAGCTTTCATTGAAATATCGTCAGAAATAATTATTCCTTTAAAACCGATTTCTTTCCTAATGATGTTTTTAATAATAATTTTCGAGTGAGTTGCAGGATTTTTAGGGTCTAATCTTTTATATAGTATGTGTGCTGTCATCGCAAAACTTACATTTAAATTTTTAAAACATTTAAAATCTAATTTTTTTAATTTTTTATAGGAGGTATTTACTATTGGAAGAACTAAATGACTATCCGATTTAGAGGCTCCATGGCCCGGTATATGCTTGATCACAGTAGCAATTTTATTTTTTTTATAAATTTTAGAGCAAAGATTACCGAGAGTTTTTATTGTTTTAATTTTAGATGAATACGCACGATCACCTATAATTTTGTGTGTTTTTTTATATTTAAGATCCAATACAGGTACTGTGTTTATATTTAATCCTAAACTATTAAGCAATTTACATATCGAAAATAAGTAATTTTTATAAACAGATAAGCCTTTTTTTTTATTTAGATTATAAAGATCTCCAAAAAACTTTTGTGAATAAGGACTGTTATCGATAAAATTAGATAAACGGCAGATTCTTCCACCCTCCTCATCTATCATAATTGGAAATTTTTTATCTTTAAATAAAACTCTAATTGATTTGGTCAGTTTTATTAATTGTTTCATCGAAGAAATGTTTCTTTTAAAGAGAATTAAACCCCAAGGTTTTTCTCTTTTTAATAATTTTTTTTCTTTATTTTTTAAAAATTTACCAGATATACTTGTTATTATTGCTTTTGTTTTCATTTATTTTTTTCTCAAATCCCAAAAACTTCTTTTAGTTTTAGTATTTGTTTCAAAATTATATTCAACAATATCATCAGTATCATTTTTCAAATAAGATAATTCAGATGTTTTTTTCATCAAACTATCATTGATGTTTAAACGATTTAGGTTGATTTGTTTTTTGTTGTTTTCTGATAAATATTGATAAATCACAAAATAAAAAAATAAAACAATTAACAAAAAAAATAAAAAAGAGATAATATTTTTAATCATTACATTTTTTTAGGCAAAGAAACACCTAATATGTTCATGCCATTTTCTATAACTACACTAACCAACTTAATTATTCCTAGAGTGTTTATATTTTTAACTTTCCCCTCTATAATAAATTTAAAATTTTCATCTTCATTGCCTCTGCTCCAATAAGAATGGAAAAGTGTTGATAGATCGTACAGATAAAAGGGTATACGGTGTGGTTCAAGTTTAATTGACGATGTGTCTACTATTTTTGGCCAATTAAATATTTTTCTCAAAAGTTTTTTTTCAAAAGTGTTTGGATTAAAGTCATCGTTCAATTTAATTTCATCCTCTAAATTTAAATTCAAACTTCTAAATAAGGAATTTATTCTTGCATAACAATATTGAACATAAAAAACTGGATTATCTTTGCTTTTTTCTAAAACTTTATCAAAGTCAAAATCTAACTCAACATCGTTACTCCTGTTTAGCATCATAAATCTAATAGAGTCTTTATTTACTTCATTTAACAAATCTTTTGCAGAAATAAAATCTCCAGATCGTTTGGACATTTTAAATGGCTTTCCATCCTTATAAAGTTTTACTAATTGACAAACTTTACAATCTAAAATTACTTTATTGTTTGACAGGGCGCTTACTGCAGCTTTAATTCTTTTAATATAGCCGGTATGATCAGCACCCAAAATGTTTATCAAGTGATCGTATTTTTTTGAAACTTTTTCAGCATGGTAAGCAACATCGTTTGCGAAATATGTCCATGAGCCGTCATCTTTTTGTAAAGCTCTATCGTTATCATCGCCAAAAGTTGTTGACTTAAATATCAATCTTTTAGTTTTCTTCCAATTTTTAATCTCATCACCTTTAGGAGGATTTAAAAAACCATTCACTACAAATTTTTTTTTCTCTAAAATTTTTACAGTTTTGCTTACCAAATTATTCTTTGATAAATTACTTTCATAAAAAAACTCATCATGTTTTATTCCCAGTTCTTTTAAATCAGATTTTATTAGAGACATAGAGAGTTTTAAGGACTCTTTACTAAGAAAATCATAAATTTTTTCAAAACTATTAAGAACAATATCTGGATTATTATTTAAAATTTTTTTTGCAATATCGATAATATAATCGCCTGGATATAGATTAGGTTCGTTAGGAAATTTTTCTTTAAGTTTTATTTCCTTAATTCTTAAAAAAACAGATTTAGTAAAATTTTCAATTTGAACTCCACAATCATTAACATAGTATTCTTTAGTTACTTTATTTCCATTGAATTTTAATAAATTTGAAAGAACATCGCCATAGATAGCACCTCTACAATGACCTACATGCATCGGTCCTGTAGGGTTTGCTGAAACAAATTCAACATTATAATTGTTTTTTTTGTTATTAGATCCATAATTTTTTTTTAACTTTGAAATTTTTAAAATTAAATTTTTTAAAACTTCTTTTTTTAATTTAATATTTAAAAAACCAGGATTAGCAATATTTACTAATTCAAAATCTTTTATTTCTTTTTTTAAAATTGACTTTATATTTTCAGCTAATTTCAATGGATTGACTTTATTCTTTTTTCCTAAAATTAATGCTATATTACATGATAAATCAAAATCGAAATTTTCAGGTGGTGTTTCAACAGCAATTCCTTTAAAATTTTCAGGTAACTTTATGTTTAAAGAATCAGAATTTTTTTTTACAATATCTTTAATTTTTATAAGGTAGTTTTCAAATATATTCATTTTATTAAATTGTAAATATTTATTGCATATCTATCAGTCATACTAGCAATAAAATCACAAACATTTCTTGTTTTATTTTTATTAAATAAAATTTCTTTTTTTATATATTTTTTTGGGTTTTTGTTAATTAAAAAAAATAATTTTTTTATTATTTTTTTTCCTTTTGTAGTTTTTTTTAAAACTTCTTTGCTGTAATACATTTTTTCTTTTAAAAAATCTTTTATAGATAAATCAAATTCGTTCATTTTATCAGAAAAACAAACAATTTGTGTATTTGCATTATATATATCATTTATATTATTTGGGTTTTCTTCCTTAATGTTTTTTTTAGTATTAGTTATTACATCTTTTACCATTTCATTGATAATATCTCTAATAATTTGTCTTAAAACTAATTCTTTGTTTTTTTTTGTTAATCTTTTTTTATGTTTGTTTATTATTTTTGAAAGAATAGGTATTCCATCCAAATCAAATATTGTAAAAAGGTTTGCTTTTAAACCATCTTCTAAATCATGACTATTATAGGCTATATCATCTGATATAGAAGAAATTTGTGCTTCTAAAGAAGGTCTTTTCTCAAATTGAATTTTGTTTTTAAAAAAATTTTTTCCAAGTATAGAATTGTATTTGTCTAAATCAAAGACAGGCCCATTATGTTTTATGAGGCCGTCCAAAGTTTCTACAGTAAGATTTAAACCTGTGAAATTATAATATTTTTTTTCTATTGATGTAATTATTCTTAAAGTTTGAATATTGTGATCAAATCCCCCAAAATCTTCCATACATTCATTTAAAGCTTCTTCACCTGCGTGGCCAAAGGGCGTGTGACCAAGATCGTGTGCTAAACTTAAGGTTTCACATAAGTCTTCGTTCAAATTAAAGAATTTTGCTAAAGTTCTTGCTATTTGAGCTACCTCGAGGGAATGTGTGATTCTTGTTCTGTAATGGTCGCCTGATGTATTAATAAAAACTTGAGTTTTGTGCTTTAATCTTCTGAAAGCAGTCGAGTGAATTATCCTGTCTCTATCTCTTTGATAATTTGTTCTTAATTTACTATTTTTTTCATAGAAAATTCTTCCAGAAGATTTAATTGGTACTGCTAAATTTGAATATCTATGTTTTGAATTTTTTTGCATAAACCCAACTTAAAATGTATACTACATTTTTTAAAGAATATGACTAATAAAATTGAATTTACAAAAGAAGCCAAAGATGAAATTGAAAAAATTGTCCTAAAACAAGGTTCCAATATATATTTTAGAATCTCTGTTCAAGGAGGTGGTTGTTCAGGTTTTAAATACAATTTTACTTTTGATACCAAGATAGAAAAAGATGATCATATTTTTAACAAAACTTTAATTGACAAAAGCTCGCTTGAATTAATCAATGGTTCAACTGTTGACTACAAAAAAGAAATGATTGGTAATTCATTTGTTATTAAAAATCCAAAAGCAACTTCCTCATGTGGTTGTGGCCTTTCTTTTTCTGTTTAATGAAGATAGTTTCTTGGAATGTAAACTCTGTAAGAGCAAGAATTGTTAATATAACAGAATATATTAAAGTTTCAAAACCTGATGTATTATGTTTACAAGAAATAAAAACTGAAGATAAAAATTTCCCAAACGAAGCTTTTAAAGAAATTGGCTATGACTCATATGTGTTTGGTCAAAAGAGTTATAACGGAGTAGCTTTTGTGTCAAATTTAAAAATTGATAATGTAAAAAATAATTTATTTAATGATCAATTAAAACAATCGAGAATTATCTCTGCAGAAATAGCAAATAAATCAAAAAATATAAAATTAATAAATATTTATGTGCCTAATGGCAATCCAGTAGAAACTGATAAATATAAATATAAAAAAGATTGGTTAGATAAATTTATTACTGAAATAAAAAAAATTTTAAATAAAAATAAAAATATTATTATTGGTGGAGATTTTAATATAATACCTGATAAAATTGATGTTTATAATGAGAAAAAATATGAAAATGACGCATTGTATAAAATTGAAATTAGAAAAAAATTTAGGGAATTAATTAATATGGGTTTTTACGATATTTTTAGACATATTAATAAAGAAACTCAAGAATATACTTTTTGGGATTACATGGCAGGTGCTTGGCATAAAAATAATGGTATGAGAATAGATCATTTCTTGATTTCTAAAAATATTTTAGAAGATATTAAAACAATAAAAATAAATAAAAAACCTCGATCTCAATCAAAACCGTCTGATCACACTCCAATAGAATTAACTTTAAAATAAATTTAAATTTTTAAAACATTATTAGAAATTGAAATATTGATTGAGTCCTTTTTTGAATTATCAAATATTACATTATTTAATTTAATATTTTCACAATAAACTATATTCATCATTTTATTATAAATAAGATGTTTTTTATAAAAATTAACATTTTCAAGTATAATGTTTTTTGTATTGTGAAAAGACAACATAGACATAAATTTATATTGTTTAAAGTTACCGCCGCTTCCGCCTATAAAGTTAATATTGGAAAAATGGCTATCTGAAGTTTTTCTATTTAATAAAACTATAGACCCCCAAGGTTTAGATGTCTTTTTTTCTTTAAAAATTATAGGTTTTTCAGAAGTACCTTTAGCTAAAACTTTATTTTTAAAAACTATATGCTTGTTTTCATTTATTAAGAAGACAGTGCCAGGTTCAATTTTTACTGGTTTATTAAAGACTAAATTTTCATCAACATTTACTTCCTTTGATAAAATTAAAAATTCATTTTCCTGTTTGTCAAAGATAGGAGTGTTTAACTTGTTTGCTATAATTGAATCCATTTTTTTTGTTGAGACTAAAAATTTTCTTTTTGTAAAAGGATTATTAATAAAAATTTGATTAGGTTGTGAGTTATTAGAAGTTATAAATTTAAATTTAGTATTGCTATTTATAATTTTTTTATCAAAATACATAAATGCTTTTCTTTCATTTTTTTTAAGTCTATTAGCAAACAAAGTAATTGGAAGTTCTATAAATTGTTTATTCTTTAAATAAAATTTTTTTTCACTTTCATTAAATTCACCATCATAATTCTCATCTAAAAAAATCCAAGATGGTGGTTTAGATGAAAAATGTACTTCTATTTTAGACATTGGCACCAACCCTCTTAGATGGACATTAAAATTATTTCCTTTATTTTCCCAGTAAGAGTCTGGTTTTGCTTCAAGTGCTTGTTTAATTTTGTTTCTATTAGACTCAAGATAAGATTTATAAAAATCTATTTTATTAATTTGTTCATTTTTACTAAGCTCCGGGTCTCTTTCTAAAGAAATTTTCAATTCATTTTGTAAATTATCTATATATAAAAAGATTTTTTTAAAAAATTGATCATTTTTAACTATTTCATACAAAATTTTATACCTTTCATTATTATAATTGCTGCTTCTATTAAGCAAAGCAGTCACGTCATTAGTGGATGAATCTATGATAATTTTTTCATCAAAGTCTTTTTGGATGGATGGTGATTTTACAATTGGTAAAGCATAACCTGTCCATGGATCAAAGGCTAATCGAGTGTTGTGAAAGTACTCGTGACTTATGTTTTGTGTTAAAGTGTCATATATTGAAAATTTAGACCAATATTCTGTATCAATATATTCTCTTAAATCATTATAACTGTCTTCCTTTAGTTCGGATGAACTAAGCAAATTTAAAAATCTTGTTAGATCTGAATTGTCTATTTCATTTTCTAAATTTGAATAAGATATTTTTCTCCATAACCCAGAATTATTATATAAGTTTTCGTCTATTCCTATAAATTTTTCAACAGCATGATTTTCGCCTTTATAAAGGTTGATAGGCATAATCTTGTTTCTGTATAAAAAATTTTCATTAAGTCTTTCTTTTTCTAAATAAACTCCTTTGCTTTTTTTATTAACAAAAAGCTCCACTAATTTATAATTTGATACTAATATTTTTAATTCTTTAGCTATTTTTGCAGAAATAAGTTCTTCAATTATAAAAGGAGAATATTCATAAAATTTTCTGCTTCCAAGAGACTCGACACCTTTTCTCCTAATTCGAAATGATTTTTTTTCCATTAACCAATTTCTTGGATTGTCACCAACATAACGTAGTCTAATTTTCTCATTACCGAAGTTTTTGGTTGCAATAATACCGTCAACCCATTCTTTGGCAGAATTAGGTGTTTTGCTTAAAAGTTTATTTTGCGAGTCTTCGCTTATATTCAGATGAACTTTTGGCAAGCCCAATTTATTATCTCCAAAAAAACTAATGAAAAATTTTTTGGTTTCAACCGATATGAAATATTTACTCCAAGAAAATGGTTGCTGATAAACCATTGAGGATTGGTGTGCATATCTAAAATCAGTTTTTATAATCTTAAAAGAAATTATTAATAAAAAGATAAATAATATTAAGAAAAACCAAGCAAATATTGTTTTAATTTGTTTACTCATTTAGTTTGCAATTTTTTTGGTTTACTAAATCTAATTTGCTAATCTTCATTTTTAAAATAATTTTATTTACATTTTCAATTTTTTCACCAAGATTAACATTAATAATTTCATCTCCTTCATTTAAAACTAATAATGAAACATTTTCATTTTTTTCATATCCAATAAAAGAAGAATTAGTTGAGATAAATAGATTATGTGGTTTTTTTATTATTTGTTTTTTTTCAGTAAGAATTGTGACTTCAGTTAATTCAATTTTTATACCTGACAAATAACTTAAAAAAATATTAATATTATCAATAATTAAGGGTTCTCTAGGAACAAAATCGTATTCGGCAAATTCATTAAGTATTAAACCAGAATATGAATAAATTTCATTATTTTTTTCTTTATCTACAAATTCAACTGCAATTTTATTTAAAACGTTTCCTCCAAAAAAACTGCTTTTATATCTAGGGGTATTGCCTCCAAGTTTAGAATTTTTATACATATTGCAGTAATAAGAAAATAATTTTTTATCTTTACTTTCCGAAGCTATTCTCATTGCTAACCTATATGGTTCACTTTGAGCTGAAGAGATTTCTATAGCTTTATTAATATGTTTATAGGATGCATTAGTATTTTTTTTAAAATATTTCGATTTAGCCATCCATACATGTGCTTCGTACATTGTAGGGTCAATTTCAATTAATTTAGAGAAAACATCTTCTAAAATTAAATAATCCTCTTTGCTTGAAGCCTTTGACTCGACAAGCTTAGTAGCATCGTAAATACCTATTAGTAATTTACTTTTTCCATTAGCATATTTTTTTGAAAAATTAATATAGTTAATTAATTTTTTTTTTGCACTTACTATATCGTATCTACCTTTTAAATCATTTTGAAGAGATGACAGTTGATATAAATTATAACCTCCTATTGCTTTGGTAAATAAAGACCGCCTTAACTCAGAATTAAAAGTAATCGAAATAAAAACAAGTAATAATATTAATAAAATAAAAATTGTAAGATACTTATAAACTCTAGCAATCATTTTTAACTATTTACCCTACCATATATATCTTTATACCTAACAATATCTGTCTCTTTTAAAATTGGTCCTGTTTGAGCTTCCATTATTTTTACTGGCTCTTTATATAAATTTTCAATTCTATGTATAGCTCCAGAGGGTATAAATATAGTGTCATTTGTTTTTTTAAAAAATCTCTTTTTATTAATTGTTATTCTAGGCTTGCCTTGTGTAACTACCCAATGTTCAGACCTATAATTGTGTTTTTGTAAGCTAATAGCAGATTTTGAATTTAGGGTTAGTTCTTTAACTAAAAAATTTTTTCCCTCAAATAAATTTACATATTTGCCCCATGGTCTAAAAAAAACATTCTTTTTTTTATAATATTGTGACTTTATTTTATGATAAAATCTCAAAATTTCATGCCAATTTCCAAGGTCAGTCCATGGTATGTTTAACTTTATACCATTAACATTTTTTGATTTTTCTAAAATCGCATAATCAAAAGACTTTGCTTTTACGGAATTAAAAGATGGTTTATTTAACCAATGAATATTTTTTCTAAATTTAGATTTTAGAACAGACTTAAGACAATTTTTATAAATTTTTGGCTGATATTTTTTAAAATTATTAACAATTGAATCTTTTCTTGCAAAAAACATTCCTGAATTCCAGTATGCTTGTCTTTTAATAATTTTTTTAGCTTTAGATTCTGTTGGTTTTTCAATAAATTTTGATACTTTATTGACATTATTTTTAATATTTTTAGTTAAAAAATAACCATATTGACTAGAGGGAAAAGTCGGTTTTATTCCAAATATAAATATATTTTTATCATTTAAATATCTTTTAATTCTAATCATTTGTTTATTTAATTGACCAATATTTTCAACCAAGTGATCAGAAGGAAAAAACATTAATGGTTGATTATTTGGAATTTTTTTTATTAATGAGACAGCTAATATTGCTGGGGCTGTATTTTTTTTAACAGGTTCAAGTATGATACTGTATTTTTTAATCTTTGTTTTTTTTAAATAATATTTTACATTTTTTAAATATTTTAAATTAGTGCTTATTAAGGGAAAGTCGAATATTTTTCCCTTGGTTCTATTTAAAGTTTTCTGAAACAAATTCCATCCCCCAAAATTAATAAACTGTTTTGCCTCAGTCTTTTTAGATTTGGGCCATAGGCGAGTTCCTTCGCCGCCACATAAAATAACAGGTTTAATTTTCATTTAAATATCAGCGTAGCACTTGACTTCGTTTTTAGCACCTGGATGAGTAGTTGCGCCTTTAGAAGCTGGACCTACTGTTTGAGCGTATTTCCAAATTGTTCCGTTACCGAAATTAATTTTTTTTGGCTTCCATTTCTTTTTCCTTATTGCTAATTCTTTGCTAGTAAGTCTAACATTTATAGTTCCCTTTTTGGCATCGATATCTATTATGTCGCCATTTTTTAAAAGAGCTATAGGGCCACCAATTGAAGCTTCTGGTCCAACGTGTCCAACACAAAAACCGCGTGTTGCTCCTGAAAATCTTCCATCAGTAATTAAAGCAACTGATTCTCCCATTCCTTGTCCGTAAATTGCAGCGGTAGTAGATAGCATTTCTCTCATTCCTGGTCCTCCACGAGGGCCCTCGTATCTAATTATTATAACATCTCCTTCTTTATATTTTTGTTTTTGAACTGCTTTATAAGCATCTTCTTCACTATCAAAGCATTTAGCTTTTCCAGTAAATTTTAAATTTTTAAGTCCTGCAATTTTTACAATAGCTCCGTCTGGTGCAAGATTTCCTTTTAAACCTACTACTCCACCATCTTTTGAGAGTGGTTTATCATACCTTCTGATAACTTTTTGATTATCGTTGAATTTTACATTTTTTAAATTTTCTTTAATTGTTTTTCCAGTAACTGTCATACATTCACCATGGATAAAACCTCCGTCATATAATGTTTTTAAAATCAAAGGTACGCCTCCTGCCTCAAACATGTCTTTAGCAACATATTTTCCACCAGGTTTTAGATCTGCCAAATAAGGAGTTTTTTTAAAAATTTTTGCTACATCCATTAAATCAAACTTAATACCACATTCGCTGGCAATAGCTGGCAAATGTAGTGCGGCATTGGTTGATCCTCCTGTTGCGGCAACTATTACTGCTGCATTTTCTAAAGATTTTTTTGTTACAATGTCTCTGGGTTTTATATTCTTTTCTAAAAGA
>MDSW01062061.1_pt1 | contig 11182 bp, 32 predicted proteins | sample 811171 | NCBI WGS metagenome assembly MDSW01 (sample SAMN05326641, study PRJNA326480) | marine metagenome | isolation source: seawater | place: Atlantic Ocean: North West | collected 2012 | reverse complement strand
TCACGGATGCAGGCATATGCACCATCATGGTCCTGATGCATGTCAAAGCAGATGTCCATGGCACGATCTAGGTCGTTGGTCATCTCGGTGTCGCCAGTGGCGGGGCAGGTGATTTCGTATGTCATGCACATAGTATAACCGATGGGTCAAAACAAAACAGCAACCAGTGGACAGTTGTCAGACTGGTTGCCGCGGCCGCTTTAATTGTTTATAGCGAGATCCCACATCTGGTTGAAATTATACAACCAGTTGACATGTTTCTCATCCATGTCATTAAGATCCTGCTCATCTGCTGAGACATAAGGTAAACTATGCTTAGTGCAATAGTCCTCATAAACAATAGTGAGAAAATCAATATTGTCCATGCTGGTTACAACCTGTCCAATTCTTAGAGTGTCCATGGCACAATGTGCTTTGTATTCTGCTGGTGTCATGTTCATCCCCTAAGCAAATAGTGGGCGCATGTAGTCTTTAAACTGTTCACGTTTAAAGTTTGCTAAATGACGCATCTCATCTTCTGCTAAAATTAAATCATATCCCTCACCTCTCATCTCATCATAACATGCCTGACTAATACCTTTATCAGTGAGGTCGTATTCATGAAGTGAAATGTGTTTGAAGAACATAAAAAGAAAATCTGAATGTACTCTTTAATAATATACATTCAGATTCTATTATGCAACCACTAGTGGTCCACTTTAATAACTGTCATAGTGTTCATCCTGTTCTCGTTTAAACTTTGCTACTTTCTTCTTTGAGTGGCGTCGGATATTCTTTACTTCATAACCAAAATCTTCAAAATCGTCTATAAACTCATCGCGGTGATCAGATGAACCGCGTGAACTCTTCTTACTCATTACTCAGATAGTGTTTACTATACTACAACAGTGGATGATTATTTAGTTGGGGTGATTAGACCTTCTTTAATACTTACATTTACTAGTTTACCAATAGATTCTTCATTTTTCAGAGTATTTGACACTTTTTCGTCAAATTCTTGTACATTTTTACAATTAAACTCGTATTCTTTGTCTAGATTGCTGTTATACACAACAAATACACTGTTTTCTTCCGATTTAAGGGAGAAAATAGCACTAGAGTCCTTGATTTCGTAGGTTTTCACAAACATGTTAAAGATTAAAAGTTAAAAAAACTCAAAAATCTTAAATTTTGACTTTTTAAGAATTCGGAAAAACTCAAAAAAGCGAAAAAGTGAGATTTCTGTGTTCTTGAGTTTATTATAAAGCACCTCCGAGTCATTTCCGAGGGTTTTTGTGCCACTAAAAGAACTGGCACACTCCTACTTGACTTTCGGTAGGTTGCGGGCTAAGGTAGCGTCTCCAGAGTACCTTAACAGATCCTTCACAGTATCTACACAGCACCTTACCCCCATTTATTTAATGTTTTTAAAGTTTTCCACAGGGTTTTCCACAACCTACTTAAAACCCTTGGTATCACTGGCGCGGACATGTGTATTATATTGTACATTATCTTGTACTATGACATGTGATAGCATACCAGTGTGACAGCGTTGAAACCAGACTGCTCTAAGTTGTTCATAGTCATCAAACATGATAGATTTGTTGTCTTTAGTGACGAGTAGATAGTGATGTCTATCGTATGGTTTATCACTTGTTTGTTTGAATAGTTTGAGTGATGGTGTCATCGTATTGTGATTGTCTATGTCCTAGGTATTGTACATTATTGTATTGATTAATGGGCACAACTAGTAAGCAATGATGTTGTCTATGTTTAGTATGTTGTGCTGTTTCTTGTGACATTGGTTTGGTTGATACTTCTAGTGTGAAGTATTGATCAGTAATACAATAGACCCAACCCTCATCATCTCTCCATTTAACTCTATCATTAACTCTAGGAGTGTATGTCATTTAGTTGCCCCCGAGTAGAATCCATCCATTTGTACTGTCATTCCTGGTGGTGTGAGATAGAAATTACCTGCTAGGACTAGTCTATCATCAGTTTGGCATTTGTCAACACCATGTATAGTTCCCATTGGTAGTATAACAACAAGTCCTTCTTCTACTGGGATAGATGTATTAGATGATGGGAGAAGGAGTGGTGCTGAATTAGGTGGTGTCCTAACATAGTATACAAAAGAGTATTGTGTTGGGATGTGATGATGTGGGAGTGAGTAATCATCTTTTGAATACTTAGCGAACCATGTTGACACAATAGTGAATGTGTGATCTAATGTGTATTGTACATTTTGTTGAATAGTATGTGCTACCCAATCAACGATGGTATCAATAGCAGGTGATTCTACCCACCAATCAGACATATGAGTGACACGTACAGTTGATACATTAAATTCTTTCCAACCAATAGTATGTGCATCAGTGTACAACTGTTGATTAATAGAGAGATCAGGGTATTTGGCAGTGATCACATTGACATTTTCTTGATGTTTAATGATCATCGGTGCATACGTTGAATAATGTTATCAATTTTACGTGTGAGTAGTTTATGATTCACAGTGGGGAGATCTATTTGTTCAGCACGTGCGATAGTATATGATGATGTACGTGCGAGTACAGTACGAATATACATGTATTCTTCAGGTGTAAGATGATTCATCGTCTGTAATGCCAGTTGTATGAGAATGTAACACGTGGACCAAATACTTGTGGTGCATGGTAGATACCACGTGGGATGTATAGACCATCACCTTCTTTCAATTGATGTATTGTACCATCTTCAAAATGATATGATGTCATACCAATACATTGTACTAACATGATAGAATGTGGATCTTTATGTGATTTAAACACATAAGACTCCGCCATGACAGTACTATAGGTATGAAGATTACGTAATTTAAGAGCGTATGCTTCTTCACATATAGTTCTAACATGATCATTCAAATTATCTTGAGTGTGTGTCACAAATGTGGGCACAATCACTTGCCGATCAATTTGAAATGCTAGATCTGGATTTTCTGTTTCACCATCATAATCAATATGATTTTCTGTGACTAACTCATTAGGTGGAGTGAGCATGCGGAGATAATCATTATTACGCTCTGCTTGCCATAATGGTACAATATCATTCCATGTGATGTTAGCATGATCAGGGAAATAGTTAGGAAAGTACAATACCTTATCACCCCACTCAATTGTGGGATCATATGTATCAGGTGTGATTTCAAATTGTGCTTTCATTTAATATTACCAGCAAGTACTATTCTATCATCACAATGATTAATTGGCACGTAATGTTCTACATTTCCAGGAAATACTACAACACGACCAGCAACTGGTTTGATTTCTTTATTTGATGTAGGAAAATAAAGTGATGATGATCCTTCAGGTGATTGTATGAAGTATACAAATGACCATGGTACAAACTTATGATCATGACAACGTGTGTTATCACCATCACTATAAGATGCATACCATGCTTCATACAATTCATACTTATGAACTGGTAGATCATCATGTGTAGCATGTAGTAATGAGAGCACCCACTCATAGATCTGGGTGATATTATCTGATTTGGTAGACCAAGCAGACATCTTAGCACTCACATTAGTTGCATATGAGTTCACCCACTCAATATCTTTGATCTCATCCATGAATGCATCATTGATACTGAGATCATAATATGTGTCAATAATAATTTGATGACGTTCACGAATGAATGCTCTTTCCATTACTTACCTACACCATAATCAGATGCTTCACTCTCTAGTTGACGAATACGTTCATCAATATCCATTTGCAATCGTTTGATTGCCTTTTGAGTGTCAGGAGTTTCATCCCACTCCCATGTATCACCCTTTGAATTTACAAATTGTCGTTTTGTCATTAATACTGTTCTCCTTCTCTTGCTTTAGGGAATGAATGGACAATATCCACCATGGTTTGTATCATCTCACCATGGGGTTGGTATGTGCAAACATAGAGTAAACCTACGCCGCACAATGTGCTTGCTAGCAACCATAAACGGTGTTTCATCATGTAGTTTGGTTACTCACATATTATACCACATGTTACCAGTGTTCGGGGTTGGATATGCCACTTTGAATAGTGGTCGTATTTGGACTCATATCACCACGATGGAAGTTAAAGTTAATCAACACACGTCGTTCTGGCGTGGTAAATGGTGTTGCAGCATGTTGATATGATGATGGAAACTCAACAAATCTATTTGCTTTAGTTTCAATCTCCAACGGATCACCATCATTGTCCAGTACAGTACAACCATCACTATCATGTAGATAATAAATGCCAGTCGTACATTCAAATGGTACATCAGTGTGCCATGCACGTTGTTCCATGGTATTAATATCCGTACGCCAATTACAATTAGCGCGGATACGTACTAGTCCTGCTGGTTTAATACGTGCAATCAATGGATCAACATATCTAAATGCAGTTGTATTCACCATTGGTGTACCAACATGTAGTTCTGGTCCTCTCTTTTCAGAGTAGAATACATGTTCCATGAGTGGATATCCTCCACCATAGTTACCAATCCAGTACCATGCCATTTCATTGCCCATGATAAAACCTTTGATAAGATTAAAATCTTCTTGTGGCATGTAATCATCAGTAATGATGACCTTACTTTCATCAATCATCTGTTAACGTATCGTTGTATGCGTACTGAACCAGTGAGTGGATCATCCAGTGGTACACTGATGTAACACTGTAATTTATAGTCACGTGGTTTGAGTTGTTGTCTTTCAATTTGATCTACCGCGTGATCAAAACACATGTACCATGATAAGTTAAACTTACCAGTACGTGGTTCTAATCTCCACGGAAATGGATTATGTGGAAAGAGTTCTTTCTTACTAGAGCGCGTGTGTTTAACTCCACGATCCTTGCTGTTCTGGCGAGTGGTAGACTTGACTGAGGGTTTCGCGGAACTCTTTGCCTTCGCTCTCACTTTCGTACCAGAACTTGTCCCAGTCTTCTTCTGTTCCTTCTGTGATGTTAGTTTCTCTAGATTCTTCTTCAGATTCTTCTGAGTACTTGCGGAGCGTGATACTCTCTTCTGAGATTTCCCAGACGATTTCTGTGCCTGCTTCCCAACCGAGTTGGTTGAGGTACTCTTGCGGGAGCGTGATGTAGAGGTCTTGCGTGTTGTCATCTCGTTCAATCTCTAGGTACGTCATAACCGTTCTCCTCCAACCATTGACGTGTGAGTGGTGTTGGTTTATAATCATACCACATTTTACCACGAGCGCACGATGCAAGTGCTGCTTCTGTCATGCCTTCAGTCTTTCCTGCCCACGTTGCTTCCTTCTCCCATGGAATAGCATGAGGCATACTTTTATATGTGTCAGAAGCAATCTCTTGCCAGATCATAGGAACTTTCTCCTCATCCATGATGATAGCAATCAAACTATTATCAATGGTGCCTGCCATACAATCTTGTGCAGCATGCCATCCTTCATGTCTCATTACACTCATGAGTACATGTGGACGATGCATGAATCTCCTATTAAGATAGAAGTTGTTGCTTACAGTATGATAGACACCACGATGTCCTACTGGAAAGTATTTCTCATCAGCAAGAAATACTTTGACACCAACAGTATGGAGTGAGGTGAGCATATTATTAAACTCACGACTCACATGTGTGAATTTCTCTGGTTCCTCATATTGAGATGAAATATCCAAGAGTGAATGTACTTCTTTAACACCTTCTGTACACTCTCTAAGGAGCATACAACCCATTGCGTCAAAGGTATAATAACCTTTTGTCAGTTTATCTTCATTAGCATCAACTGCAATGGGTGCAACTGTAAATAGCAATCCACTCAGGACTGCAGTCATCTTCATTTGAAAGGACATAACCATGTTTCGTAATCACTTTGTTCAATTCTACCATCCTTGTATAGTATGTCAAGGAAGTATTGCCAATACTTTTGCTTTGCTTCAGTATTGCCACGTAGTTCGGGATGCCAAACTTTAATCACCTTACGGCAGATCCATACTGCCTCCTTCTTTGTCAGGTATGCCATAGTTGTGGATAAAATACAAAAAACTTTTAATTGTTCTCTTGATACCTAGACTACGCTTGATCTCTAACCAGTCCTGATACTCTTCTTCAAGAGCATCAGTCAGTGCAATCTTTGCCACAAAGGGATTTGAGTTGCTTGATTTCTGCATGAATCTTCTCTGCTTTAGCATGATCTTTATTATTCTCCGCTGTCATGTATTCCATGATCAGCAGTCTTATCTGCTCATTCAGGGGAGAGTTCTTCAAATCCGTCATGTAATTCTTGGAGTTCATCTACATTGTAGAAGTGTGTGGACTCGTTTATGTAGTTGTTTGGATCCAACCACTCAAACCATTCATCAGCAAAACAGAGAGCATCATCAATACGATCTCCCTCCATAAGTTCACGAAAGCGAGCGACTGCCCACTCACAAATGTCATCACGTTGTTGTGAGATACGAAGAGCGTCAACGTTGTTCATAGTTTGTTCAGTTCCAGTTGGTTCTTGAGGTGATCATAAGACACAAATTCTACATCCTTAGGGAGGATTTCGCAAATTGCCTTTACAAATTCTAACGTAAAATGTCCTTGATAGCGCCAGAAGCGTCTGTATTCGTCCGTCATGGGTTCAGCGTCAGTTCCTACTGGAACTGTGTACAAACCGCGTGTATGACGATTAGGGAGGGGTTTCAGCAGTGTTTTGATGTCATTGACGATCAATGGAGCGGTGTGCTGTGGTTTTGTTTTAGTGTAACGTGATAGGTAAATCATTTTACAAACACCTCCTGATTGTATTCTTTTGTAAGGTCAAACGCTTGCTTAAGCAAATTGCAGATATGAATAACATATTCTGCGTCTTCTTCATCCATACCACGCTCAAAGTCAAAGTCGTAGGCACAATCCCAATCGGGAGTACCATCCATCTTTACAGGAGCGCCAAACATATAACCATCATCTTCTATACCATAAGCATTGCCATCTGCTACAATGTAGTATGCTGGAACAGTCATGAGTTTAAAAGGGGAAAAGAGTGAACAAGTTTAGTGTATACGAGAATTATGTATTTGTCAATCATCACTTGTACAGGTAACCACCTGCCCAGTCAGCATTCTCTAACACGAACTCACGCTCTTTGATGATGCGGAGATCAAAGCGAACACCCTTAGCAGGTGCTTTGAATGATGCTGCTTTATACAGTTCACCAGTCTTCTTGTCCACAAATGCATGAACACTCTCAGAACCACTAGTATCAATCATGATGATCTTGTGGTACTTACGACCAGTGTTGATGGTGAACTTGTACAGATCTTTGCCTTCTTTGTACTCAGCAATACGGTTCTCCCAGTATTCTGTGTTGTCGCCGCTTGCAGAGAAGAAATGAGCACGGCGGATAGACTCGTTAACAAAGTTCTGCTCAAGAGAAAGGCAGAGCATCTGAGTCCACTCAAGTACATTAGCAGCGATCTGATCACGAGCATCAGATGTTGCACAGTAGTCAGCGAAGGAAGTGGTCATGTGGTGTCTTGTGTTGATGAACTTATTATAGGGCAGATCAGGCAGTGCGGATGTCGCCTTGTACCACTACGTCAGCTGGCACACGAGAGATGGTGTAGCGACGGATCTGCTGAGAGAATTGACGCCATGCATCAACAGTCTCGTTCACAATGCGGTTGTGCTGGCGATCAGCACCTTTAGCAGTCGTACACTTGCCACACTTGCGGAAGTATACGATGGGGTGCTGCGGAGCATCAACAGTGTCAATCTCAATCTTGTAGAAGCAGTGCTTGACGGTTTGGATGGTCATGAGAGCGTTCCTTTGACCCTCTTAATATACATGGTTTCCATGCCCTGTGCCACCACAGTGGTCAGTTCATCAAGTGTCCTTTACTTGTAGACTAGATGCCAAGTATCGTTCAAGATAAACATCACTGATACCATGACGTGAAGCAAGTTTAAGTTCTGGTTCACATCCCCACATGATATCAAGTAAATACCTGACTTGATCAGGTGTCAATTCAAGTTTAATCTTCATTACAATGAATTACCTCTTTGAAATTTGTAAATGTCTGACATGGTTACACTAGCAGCATATCCATATGATTTTGTACCATCTTCATTATTTGTTGTACTTCCAACTGATGCAGGTTTAGCAGGTTTATTCATATCATACCTTCTATTGCCTAGCATGAGATTGTACAATTCAGATGCTTTATTAAGTTCTTTCTTATGGTATTTGATTACATCTTCTACACATGAAAGCATCTCTTCGTAACACCTACGTGCATCAACATCTGGATCTTGCAGGTAATCATCAATTGCATCCTGCATTCTTAGTTTACGTTGCTTATCATATGTCATATCAGGTCCTAGATTAGGGCGCTCAGATGATGGTGATGACCAATAGTCTTGGATAAGATCGTTCATTGAAACTCTTGCTGACGACGTTGATCAAGGTAACTTAGAATATCATTGCGCCACTCCATCAATTCATGATAACATTCCTCATCATGAGCATATTGACGCAGTTCTACATCTGGTTTAAGGACGCTCTCATAAAAAATATGGAAAGCGTCCTTCCGTTTCTGTTTTTTCAAGTCATAAATCTCGGACATAATCTCATACATTGTAATGTTTTCAGTTAATCAGATAATTTACTATCTCGCTTAAATGCTGGAGGATACGAAGTCTTTCCAGTTAGATGATCAACATATGTAGGTCTAGTTTTTTTAAACTCTTCTACCTTATGCCAAGGAGCATAAAGTGGTCCATCGTAGTCTTTTTTCTTACTCATAGAAGTTAGCAATCGTAGGTCTCATAGGTTTGACAATCTGCATAGCAGTGTATGGTGTTGTCTTACTTATATCTATCACCTTTCCTGCTTTCTTAGAGTTGATTGGTGAGTGATACTGTCGCTTCTTTGAGTCATAGAATCCCCAGATAGTCTTTGAAACAGCACCATCGTTGTAAACGAATTGAGCATGATTGCAACACCAAATACTATAAATGTTACGCTTGAACGATTGAACTTCATAGGTATATCCTTTGGGTGGTTGATGAATAAAATCAGTTGGTAGTTCCATCATTGAGTAGTTCTAATTGTAAATGATCATCACAACAATCAGAATCATGAAGATCAATCATGTCTGTATCCAAACTAGTGAGTTTACCAAACAACATATCAATGAAGTCGGTGTCTTCTTTAGTGAACATGATCAGCAGTAGACAGGGGAGTAATCAGAACCAGAGTATGGTTCAAGGTTGAAGTCAGTAATCTCAGCACCATTAGCGACGTAGTTGTTTACATCATACACCATATCAGACTTGGTGCGAGTAGAGAATGAGACACAACCTTGATACTCATTCTCAGTAGGGTGCCAGATGACACGCTTAACATAACGCTTACCAGTGCCGACAGGGAAATAATCAATCTGTGTGGCAGGGGTGAGGAGTTGCATTGGGTGCCTTGCTTATGGAATAATTATAGGGCATTAGAGTGTGGTGCCAGAGGTCAGTGTGACAGATTCACAACTGGCATGCGGACCACTTGACAATTGGCGAAACTATGTCACTCTGTAACAATGCTGCGACATTGGTGCAGATATAATCATCATTGCCACCATTTTGTCCGCCTTGTTGCACATTAAACAAGCAATCATCACTCTTAAGATGCTCTTCAAAGTTCTGCTTAGTGATATAAAAGATACGAATATCCTTTTCATCAGGATTAATTCCGCAGAAGATAAGACGTTCCCAATCCTTACACACGGAAACATGATTAATAATGAACTTATCAACCACAACTCCACCCTTTTTATTGCGAGTAGCGAGCGCGAACTTGATCTCTGTGAGGATACTATCAATCACACGATCATGTCCTGCCGTAGAAGTCTTGGCACGTTTAACTTCTGAGAGTAAAAACTCTTCCATATACTTGGACACAAAGCGTTCACCAAACTCACCCTTTTGTTTGGGTGACATGAACACATAACCCTCAAAGGGTGTTCCAATCCAAGGATCATTCAAATTATTATTGATGTAGTCGCGGAGACTACCGTCAGCAAAAATGGAATCAAACATGAATCAGATGTGTATGGAGTCATGATAGCATGAAAAAAGGGGGTTTGCAACCCCCTTGATAATTATTTACTTGTCCCAAATTCTTTTTGATAGGCAGTGACTGCATAGTCACGATACTTCTTGAAGAAAGGGATCAGGTACTCATATGCCTGATTAAGATCCTCACAGAGTTTATTCCACTCATACTGGTGGATCTGCCAACGGATCTTAATATCCTCAACGTAATCTGCACGTGACAGAAGAGTTTCGGGGCGTGATGTCATAGTGGTTGTTTGAACGACTCGTGTAGTATGGCACTGTCATAAGAGTCTGTCAAGAGGTATGTGACACTTAATCAACTGGATCAATTCCTTCCAATTGAGATACAGGTACTCTATGCTCTCCTGCAATGAGATACCAGTGCTCTCCATCCTCAAATCCTAGATATTTGAGTTCTTCCTCAGGGAAAGAGTTTTCTCTTAGCATTGCTTGCAGTTGCATATGCATAAGTTCATGATGTGTTGGTACATTCATTTAAACATTGGTCCCCATGCCCACGCTACTAATACATTTCTAACACCACTTGTAACTGGTTTTACTCTATGCTCCATAATTGATGGAAATATTAATATATCACCGTAATCTAAACTAATCTCTTTTGTATTGATTTTACCAGCACGAACACTTGCAAATTCAAACTCACCACCAGTGTAATCTTCTTTATGACTGAGCATTAATGTCATTGATAATTTTCGTGTCATTAAATTGACTTTATCATCACTCATCATCATATCATTATGCCAATCAAAATGATCATGTTCACTATAAGAAAAGCTTTCTTTAGAGCTCTCATATCTCAAATATTGAATGTTCTCAAAGAATGAGAGATCAAATTGCCAAATATCAGTAGCAGGATTTACTTCATTAAATTGAGCGAAGATGAATTTCATGACATCTTCATTCTCAATAACTGATGCTTTACACTTTCTTTTATCGGAGAGATATGCAGACATATCCTCTTCAGGAGAGTTTGATCCAGCTACTCTAGCAGAAAAAAAATCTAAATTAGAAGATGCTAGATGACCCTCTAGATCCTCCATTAATTGTTTCGGAATGGTAGTTCTTCTAAAACTAAAGAACTGACTGTTATACTGTA
>MDSW01061143.1_pt1 | contig 11182 bp, 8 predicted proteins | sample 811171 | NCBI WGS metagenome assembly MDSW01 (sample SAMN05326641, study PRJNA326480) | marine metagenome | isolation source: seawater | place: Atlantic Ocean: North West | collected 2012 | reverse complement strand
GCTGCTGGGAAGAAGGCGACGATGACTGGAGCACCTTTCATCTCCGAGAGTTTCACAAGGTTGCCATCGCCGTCGTACAAGGCGAAGTCAGGGGCCATTTGTCCGGTTTCTACTGTCATGAAAGGCATCTCCAGTTTGATTGGATGCTCGAGGGCATGGTGAATTGGATGTACGCAGTACGTATTGTTGATAAGTGATTGGGATGACTGAACCGATCGCCTCAGCTGATTGGCTACCAGTTCTCGTAATCATAGCCCATCGAATTCTTCAATCTGTTTCTGATCTCGGTCTGGAAGTAGGTCCGATCCTCCTCATTGAACCAGTCCTGATATCCACCGATGGAACCTTCGCGAACCTTGGAAGGCCGGTCGATTCCCTGGTCCTGCTTCATGGTGCTTTCGAGCTGTTTCATTTTCTTGAGAGAAGCATTTTCAACACAGTTCTTGATCAATTCATCAGTCAGGTTGGGTAGCTCCGCCCAGGTCAGGATATCCCGGAGGGTGCCGAAAGGGTCCGCCTTCATGGATTCGAACTTGACGACCTTGAATTCAAGTGTTCGATCGGAATGAATCTGCCAGCTGTTGAGAAACTGGATTCTGCGATGAAGTGAGTTGCCATGTTGTGCCGCATTGGCACCTCGGAGATAGCTTGAAAATTCCGCATTCGGGTTCTTTCGAGCCTGGTAGCTCCGAAAGTGAGAGACGGTTGCATCCCGAAGATCTCGTACAAGCAGGAGCACCCTTTGATTCTTGAAGTGGAAATCGCTGTAGTGTGAATGCGATTGCTGAATTCGCAGGATGCTGTGATCATCGTTGTACTTGAATCGATGCTCTTTCCTGTGGTAGGGGGGAACCACATTGAAGTTCTTGATGTTGTCGATCTCCTCCGGGAGGTCGTAGGACTCGATGAGTCCGTTCACCATCATCTGTCGGAGCCAGTGCGTGCCTCCATGGTTCATGGTGATCAGGAACAAGTTTCGCTGTGGAGGCCGAGATCGCTGGTAGCGATACCATCGATAGAACGACAGTGGACGCAGGGCGGTGCCAAGCTTCCAGCGGAGCAATGACAGCTGTCCGAGTTTTTGTGTGATGGAGTTCATCGGATGGATCATGCCCGGGCCGAACTTCGGGATTATCAGAGCCACCCCTCGGGCTGTCCAATGGCCTGGCGGTCTGCAAGATGCTATCTGCCAGCAGTTTGTGTCAATTCGAGGCGAGGGTTCTCTCCGTGATGAACCATGAAGGCTTTTTACAAAGCCTTGATCAGTACCGAGTTAGATCGAAAAAATCACCTCCGATCGCAAGCGACCGGAGGTGACGGAAGAGAAGAGAAGGAAGTCTCTACGTGCAAATTGCCTTTGGGAACTCCCCAGCCCCATTTGGTTATCGGTCGAAGGACCGGTGCACGCACCAGCATTTTATGGTTTTTTGGGACCGTGACCCTTTGGAATGGGTTTCACATCTTCGACATCAGCCAATGTGTTCAAGGGAGTCTCTCTAGGTCATTGGGCTTGGGACACTTGTCTTCAAGCTGAGCCAAGGATTTTTTCCGGCTCTTCATGATGTCGGATGTGGACAACTTGTCGAAGTAGTTCCGTGCTGCTGCAGCCACCTTATGAAGTGAGATCAAAGGGAGATTCTCATGTCTTTCATTCTGTCTCTAGATGAAGGTACGACCAGCTGTCGAGCCATCGTGTTCGACATGGATGGAAAACGGCTGGGAACCGCACAGAGAGAATTCAACCAGATCTTTCCTCAGCCAGGATGGGTGGAGCATGATGCCACCGAGATCTTCAAAGCACAGTCGGACATGGCCAGTCAAGTGCTTGCCGACACTGGTCTTTCGGCATCCGAACTGGCCGGTATCGGTATCACAAACCAGCGGGAAACCGTTGTTCTCTGGGACCGTCGAACAGGTGAGCCGATCCACAATGCGATCGTCTGGCAGGATCGACGAACCGCGGATCTGATGGATCGTTGGCGAGGTGGCGGCAATGACGAGCTGGTTCGGTCAAGAACCGGTCTTCTCCTTGACCCCTATTTCTGTGCCAGCAAGCTCGCCTGGCTGCTTGAGCATGTCGAAGGTGCGAGAGAAGCGGCATCCAATGGTCATCTTGCGTTCGGCACGATTGAATGCTGGTTGCTCTGGAATCTCACGGGCGGCAAGGTTCATGCAACAGATGAGAGCAATGCGTGTCGAACACTGCTCTATGACATTCATGCACGGCGTTGGGATGATGACCTGCTGGCACTCTTTGAGATTCCGCCGTCAGTGTTACCGCAAGTTGTTCCGTGCAGTGGTGACATCGGTGAGACCTCGCTGTTCGGGGGCACGATTCCAATTCGGGGCATGATCGGTGATCAGCAGTCCGCCTTGTTCGGTCAAGGGTGCGTCAGACCGGGTATGGCCAAGAGTACCTATGGAACGGGTTGTTTCCTTCTGATGAATACCGGAGATGAGGCGGTTGCCAGTGAGAACAATCTCCTGACGACGATTGGATGGAGTCTTCCCGGAGGCGGCTGCACCTATGCACTTGAAGGAAGTGTCTTCATGGGCGGTGCAACGATCCAGTGGCTGCGCGACGGGCTTGGCATCATTGAATCAGCCGTCGAAGTCAATGAGCTTGCCGCCAGTGTTCCGGATGCGGGAGGTGTTGTCCTGGTCCCTGCCTTCGCGGGTCTGGGGGCACCGTACTGGGACCCCTGGGCCCGAGGTTCCATTCACGGGATGACCAGGGGAACGACTGCAGCACATATCGCACGAGCCGCATTGGATGGAATCGCCTGCAGTGTGGCCGATCTCCTGCATGCCATGGAGCACGATTCCGGCATCAAGCTTGCCGAGGTTCGTGTGGATGGCGGGGCTGCAGCCAGCGATCTGTTGATGCAGGTGCAGTCGGATCTCCTGAATGTCGATGTCATGCGTCCAACACTTCTGGAGACGACGGCTTTCGGGGCAGCTGCAATGACTGGTCTTGCCGCTGGATTGATGGACGCACCCGGTGATATCGGTGAACATTGGAAGCTGGATCGAAAGTTCTCGTCGCTCATCGATGAGCAGCAGCGAAAGCAGATGCTGGGGGACTGGAATCGTGGCATCGAAAGAGCCCTTCACTGGGCCGGAGAAGATCAAGATGGATCGTGACGCGTTTGTCAATCAGGCGAGTGGGGGGCGATGGGATGTGATCGTCATCGGTGGCGGTGCGTCCGGTCTCGGAGCGGCTGTGGATGCCGCTTCAAGGGGTTACCGAACACTTCTTCTTGAGCAAGTCGATTTCGCAAAGGCAACGAGCAGTCGTTCGACCAAGCTTGTCCACGGAGGTGTGCGATATCTCCAGCAGGGCAACATTTCACTTGTTCGAGAAGCCTTGCATGAACGCGGATTGCTGTACAAAAACGCGCCCCATCTCGTGACCAATCTTGCTTTTGTCGTACCACGGTACAAGTGGTGGGAGGGACCGTTCTACGGCATCGGTCTCAAGCTCTACGACCTTCTTGCGGGCAAGCTGAACCTGGCGAAATCAAAGAGTCTCAACCCCAAGGAAACCCTGAGTCAGATTCCGAATCTGGAATCGGAAGGACTCGATGGTGGCACGCAGTATCACGATGGTCAGTTCGACGATTCGAGAATGTGTGCAACGTTGGTGAGAACGGCCGTTGATCATGGTGCGGTCATGTTGAACCATGCGCCTGTTACCGGATTGCTGCGAAATGATGAGGACCATGTCTGTGGTGTGACATTCCAGGACGCCGAAACGGGTGAATCCCATGAGGCCCATGGATCAGTCGTGATCAATGCCACCGGTGTCTTCTCCAATGCGATCCGTAGGATGGATGATGCGGAGTCAGAGTCTGTTGTTGAACCGAGCCGAGGCGTGCACCTCGTGCTGGATCAGACCTTTCTCAAGGGCGATACCGCGATCATGGTGCCTCACACCGATGATGGTCGAGTTCTGTTTGTCATTCCCTGGCATGAGCGGTGTCTGGTCGGAACGACCGATGAAAAAGCACCTGAACCGGTCCTGGAGCCTCGGGCAACCGAGGAGGAAATCGAATTCATCCTGAGAAATGCCGCGCGTTATCTGGAGCGAGATCCGGGACGATCGGATGTTCTGAGCGTCTTCGCCGGTCTTCGGCCATTGGTCAGGCATGAAGGTCAGGCAACCAAGAAGATCTCTCGGGAACATGAGGTGATCGTTTCCCGTGGTGGTCTCGTCACCATCATCGGTGGCAAATGGACGACTTTCCGCAGAATGGCCGAGGATGTCATGGATACGGCCATCGACGTTGGAGCGCTCGAACGGAAGCCGTGCGTGACCGAAGATCTGCATTTACGAGGATGGTTGGATCGAGATGACAAGGCCATGCCCACCGACAACTGGTTGCGTGTCTACGGCGCGGATTCAAAGGAAGTGATGGCGGCCTGTGATGAGCTGGATCATGGGCATGAGAAGCTGGATGACCGATTGCCCTATCCACGAGGAGTCGTGCTGCATGCCGTCCGGTTCGAGATGGCTCGAACGGTCGAGGATGTTCTGGCCAGACGCACCAGAGCGTTGCTGCTGGATGCTGAGGCTGCCGGCAGCATCGCCGAGGATGTCGCGAAGATCATGGCTGCCGAGCTGGGCAGGGATGGTGATTGGATTTCGAAGCAGGTGACTGCGTTTCAGGAGCTGGCCGCCGGGTATCAGATCAACTGAAACCACCTGGGCTCCGGTCCTGTTGAAGAATTCGATTGAAGCACCCCGGGCAGGACTCGAACCTGCGACCTCAGCTTTAGGAAAGCCGCGCTCTATCCAGCTGAGCTACCGGGGCCTCGTTCAGTCGAAAAGCCCTTTGAGGAAGATCATGCCGAAGATGATCGAGCTGATGGTGCCGATCAGGAGAGATGGCCACCACATGGCGGTCGACAGCTGATCTCCCTGCACCATGAAGAACAATACCCAGAAGACGATGCTGATCAGCAGGAACAGCCAGGCGACAACGTGTGTGAATCGATGAGATTTGGCCTTGGTGGTCATGATCTTCTCCGGGGAGCATAGTAACGATGAAATCCGCTTCGAGCGAGTACCCGTCCGATGCCATCGGCGGCAGCGTTGCATGCTTTGACTTGAAGCCTGCTCTTTCGCTTGTTCTGGAACGTCGCTGCTAGACTGAAGGGATGCCTGAACGGCCAGCTGACAAGGTGTCCATGCCCGGTGAGGGCGATGTCTACGAGCCCTCGCTCTGTCTTGATGATGATTCCCTGCTCGGAATGACGGGTGATTTCGAGATCGACGATCTCGAAGCACCACCTCAGGATGCTGACTTCCATCAGTGGTTCAACCATGGACTGGCCAGGCTGAAGTCCGGTCAATGGAAACAGGCACGGTCGGCCTTGGCGCTCGTCGTCGAAAAGGTTCCTGCCGGTGATGCCCTCACGGGTCGTGCCCATGCGCTGCATGGCTACGCATCCGCAAAACTCGGTCGCCACAAGGAAGCCGTTGCATCGTATGAATCGGCAATCCAATCGAATCCAGAGAGCATCGAGGCCATGTCCGGTCTTGCGTGTGTCATGTTCGAACTCGGTCAGTTCGACCAGGCCCTTGCCTGGGCGCGCAAAGCGGTGGAGTTGCATCCTGGCAGTGCGCCCCTGAGATACAACCTGGGCAACATCATGCTCCGCATGAATCAGGTTCAGGATGCGATCTCCGCTCTCAAGGAGGCCGTCCAGCTCGATCAGGCTCTGTACCCGGCACAGGTCAATCTCAGTGTCGCGATGGCGATGACAGGGGATCATGCTGGTGCGATCGAACAGCTGAATCATGCCATGGCGCTGGAACCCAAATCGAGGCGCGTGCATACGAATCGTGGCATCATGCTGGCCAGACTGAAACGCTGGGATGACGCGGCCAAGGCGCTCTATCAGTCGATCGAGATCGAGCCCGGTATCGGTCGGGTCTACATCGTGCTGTCGATCGTTGAACAATGCCGCGGCAATACGGTTGCGGCGATGAAGATTCTGAACACATGCATCGATCTGGAGCTTGAGAAGCCCAAGGCATTCCACAATCTCGGTCTGATTCACAGTCGGCTCAACCATCACGACCAGGCCCTGGCAGCCTATCTCACGGCCATTCAGCTTCAGCCGGGGTATGCCAAGGTGTACCAGAGTCTTGGTCGAGAGTACGGATCCATGAATCAGCATCAGAAGGCGGAACAGGCCTTTCGTAAAGCCGTCGAGCTTCGGCCGTCACTCACGGATTCATGGAGAGCACTGGCAGAACTGGCGATGCTGAATGGAGACACCGCCCGTGCCATCGAGATGTTGGAGGAGTCGCTTTCGCAGGATCCCTTCCAGGCGGAGTCGAATGCCGCAATGGCCGTGCTTCAGCTGGAAGCAGGTCATCGTGATGCCGCTGAGCGATGCTTTGAAATTCTGCAGCAGCAGAACGCGCCTCAAGTCGCCAGCATTCGAAGTCTGCTCTATCCGGGCACCTGAATCATCTGGGTCAGTTGATCCGGTTGGCTTGCTTCCGCAGCTTTCGAATGATGTCCACGTTCTTCGCCCCCTGCATGATCAGATCGACTCCGACGAAGAGGATCAGGAGCACGACTGCGAGTTGTGCAACGGATGGAATCCAGAACATGATTCCGATCACGATCGCGGCAATTCCATGGGACAGCAGGAACGGCCATCCGGGATTCGTTCGCTTGCCCAGTGCCATGCTGGCTTCGACCACACCTCGGATGATGAGGATGATGGCGAGGATGGCACGCAGGGCTTCCTGTGATTCCATGGGCCAGACCAGCAGGATGACGCCCAGAACGACTGGAACGATCGAGGTCAGCCAGAGCATCGGGTGGAGGTCGCGGGCCCGTGTCATCTTCCAGAGACGTACGCCCAGCAGGACACCGATCGCACACATGATGCCGCCGAACACCCTGACGAGTGTCGTGTCGACTGATTGCGTGTCGACACCGATGATCACGATGGCGCCAAGAACAACCAGCAGAATTCCATTCAGCAGCAGCATCCAGGAGGCCAGCTCTTTGGTCGAAGTCAGTGGGGTTGATTTGTCATCTGTCATGCCAGCATGGTAACGCCTGATAGGATGCTGATCATGAGCAACAAACAGAGCATTACCGTGGATCTGACACAGGACCAGCTGGACCATCTCGACAAGATGATCGAGAAGTTCGGGTTGCCTGACCGTGGCAAGGCCATCCGCTGCCTGATCAATTTCACCAGGGATACGCCGGACCAGGAAGAACGCGTGTTCGGCGAAGTCCGGTGCCTTGACTGCTGAGTGGTCGGCTCACACGGGATTGAGCCCCAGCTGCGATCTCAGAGTGGCGATACCGGCGGTTTCACCGATCATGATCAGATGATCGCCTTCTCGCAGGATGGTCTTTCCTGTCGGCACATGGCGTTCTCCATCGGATTGAATCAGGGCGATCAGGACCCCTTCGGGCATATCAAGTTCGGAGATCCGCTTCGAGATCCAGCTGTGGCATGGACTGTCGTATTCGAGTGCAACCGTGAGGCTGCGATCATTCCTCAGCAGCGCCCCCTTCATTTCCGCGTCCGAACTGGCTTCCTGCCAGCATGACATGAAGCCTTCCTGCTCCACGGCACTGGCAAGGCTGGCCAGCAGCCTGAGATGCTGAGTGGGATCTGATTCCGGGCTTGCCATGAAGAACATGGCATAGACGTGTTCCCGCTGGGTCTCTTCACCGGTTCCATGGCCGACTTCGATGTCCAGTCCGCCAGTCGATCTCGCCAGTATGAGATGGGGCCTTTGCAGTCCATCAGCACGGAGGTGGGGCAAGGCGACACCACCCATGACCGGAGTAGCGCCAACGCGTGTTCCTTCCACGAACTGCCTGTAGAACATGTCTGAAGAGAGTCCGGTCTCTTCGGCAAGATGATCCGCGGCTCTTCTCGAGACGGATTCAAAGGGCTCTTCAGGATCTGTCTGGAGAACATGTGCACGTGCAATGATCTCGTCGAACGGATCCGTCGGTCGCAGGCCTTTCTCCTTGATGATGCCTCTGAGCTCGACATCAAGTGGATCGTAGGGCTGTCGTCCCAGTCGCGAGAACAGATGGTAGATGGCGCCTTCTCTTCGAACTCGACGGGCTGCATACAGCCTGAACCATGCAAAGGAGAGCAGGATCAATCCAATGGTGAAGAGGATTGGGATCCATCCCAGCAAGGCCATGCAGAGAACGCAGACGATGAGGCCTATGGTCGGCAGCCAGGGGTAGAAGGGCGCCTTGAAGCCGGGGTCATAGGAGTCCAGTTTGCTTTCCCGCATCACGATCAAGGCTGCGCAGAGTAGTCCGAACAACAAGAGCTTCGTGGTGCCTGCATACTTGGCGATCACAAGCGGATCGAGGAGAACGATCTGCAGAGCGATCAGTATGACGGTCACGATGATTGCGGTCACAGGTGTCCCAAATCGCCCGAGCTTTCGAAACACGGATGGCACCATGTGATCACGGCTCATTGCCATGGGGTAGCGGGAGGCACTCAGGATGCCTGCGTTGGCTGCGGACAGGAATGAGGCAAGGGCTGCGATTGAAATGATGATCATTCCATTTCTGCCCGAAAAATACTCCGCTGCCAGCGCAGCTGGCGTATCACTTGCGGCCAATTCCTCGGCTGGAATGGTACCGATCATGACGGCGACACCACCCATGTAGAGCAGGAACGCGGCAATCAATGCGAGAATGATGCCGAGTGGAATGTTCCGTTCCGGGCTTCGTACCTCCTCGGCAACACTGGCGACCTTGGTGAGTCCCATGTAGGAGACCAGGACGATTCCAGTCATGGAGACGACGTTGTATGTGCCAGATCCCATGAAGTTGTCAAAGTGGGCGGTGTTGATACTCGTACTTCCCTGGAAAATGAACCAGACAAGCAGGAGGATCACACACACCACGAGGACGTTCTGCATCTTGGCGGTCTTGCCGACACCAAGTGTGTTGATGACTCCGAAGAGGACGGCGAGCCCGATGGCAATCAGCGTGATTGGAGCATCGTCCACGAAGATCGCGATGTAGTAGCCTGAGCCGACCAGAACAAAGCTTGTCTTCAGTGTCAGGGATATCCAGGACCCCAATCCGGCGACCGCACCAGCGAGTGGTCCAAATGCCCGGTCAAGGTAGAAATACACGCCACCGGCCTTGGGCATTGCGGTCGTCAATTCGGCTTTGCAGAGAAGCGGCGGCGTGACCACCAGTGCCGCGAGCACGTAGGAGACCAGCAACGCCGGTCCGACCTCACGGAAGGCCATGCCCGGGAGGAAGAAGATGCTGCTGATCGTGGTCCCCAGGGCGATTGCGAACACGCCCAGCAGCGAGATATCTTTCTTGAGAGAGCCAGATTCAGCAGCAGTCATACGGTTATCCCGGTAACCGCACGCACCTTGCGTGGCGGAGTTGATTCTACCCCAGAACCCGGTTGAGTTGCGCTACAATGACCCCGGTGATGCCGGAGAGGCATGACAGCAACCCGTCACATGGAAGGACCTGAACCCGTGTCTCGCGAACTCTTTGAACGTCACAGCAAAACCTTGCAATCCGCTCTGGAGGCCATCGAAAGTCGTGGCTTCTGGGCAGCTTATCCAGAGGTCCCGAGCGGAAAGATCTATGGAGAAACGGCTCGAGATGACGGACTGGCGGCCTGGAAGGCGAGGCTGGGCCAGAAGTCCCAACTGGATCAACCCGGAACCTCGAGTTGGGTTGCTGCGGAATGCTCTCCCTACGGTGTTGAACTGGGCACGGAATATCCGGTCCCTGATCTGGATGTCCTGGTTCCTGCGGCAGTCGAAGCGATGAATACGTGGAAGCGTGCAGATGCCGATACCAGGACAGGTGTCTGTCTGGAGATTCTGGACCGGCTCAACAAGCGTTCCTTCGAAATGGCGTTTGCCGTCATGCATACAACCGGCCAGGGATTCATGATGGCCTTCCAGGCAGGTGGTCCTCATGCACAGGACCGTGGTCTGGAAGCCGTTGCATGTGCCTGGCGGGAAATGACTCGGTGTCCATCCCAGGCAACCTGGAGCAAGCGGGTCTCCAAGACGGACACGATCACGCTCGACAAGACCTATCGCATCATTCCCAGAGGAGTCGCGGTCAACATCGGCTGTTCAACATTCCCTACCTGGAACAGTTATCCAGGTTTGTTCGCAAGCCTCGCAACTGGAAATGCGGTCATCTTGAAGCCTCATCCCGGCGCCGTGATGCCGTTGGCCTTGACTGTCGACATCGCACGGGAGGTCATTGCGGAAGCTGGATTCGATGCGAATCTGATCACGCTTGCCTGTGATTCACCGGACGCTCCGATTGCTCAGGATCTGATCATGCGTCCCGAGGTCGGTATCGTCGATTACACGGGCGGCAACGCTTTCGGTGACTGGATCGAGGACAACGTGCGTCACGCCCAGGTCTATACCGAGAAGGCTGGAATCAACACGGTCATTCTTGACGGTTGCGATGATCTCAAGGCCATGACGGGCAATCTTGCGTTCTCTCTCAGTCTCTACTCGGGTCAGATGTGCACGACGCCGCAGAACATCTACATCCCGGCTGATGGAATCGATACGCCGGAAGGTCGCATCAGCTTCGATGACACCGTTGCGGGAATCGTGAAAGCCTTGAACTGGTTCCTGTCCGATCCTGCTCGTGCCGCTGAAGTCTGTGGTGCCATTCAGTCCGACGCAACGGCCACTCGTGTCAACGAGGCTGCTGGGGGCGTTGGGACGGTCATTCGGGAATCCACGTCCATCGAGAATGAGCACTTCAAGGAGGCCCGTACGGCGACGCCTGTGGTCATCCAGTTGGATGCCGCTGACAGCGGAACGTATCAGCAGGAGATGTTCGGGCCGATCGTCTACATCGTGAAGACGGCGAACACGGCTGAGTCCATTCAACTGGCTTCGAATGGTGCTCGGGAATGCGGCGCTCTGACCTGTGCGATGTACAGTCGTGATTCCGCAGTCCTGGAGCACGGCATCGAGACCATGACGGATGCCGGCGTCGCGATTTCCTGCAACCTCACCGGGCATATCTGGGTGAATCAGTCAGCCGCCTTCAGTGATTTCCATGTCTCAGGTGCGAATCCAGCCGGCAATGCCACGCTTTGCGATGCTGCTTTCGTGGCCAACCGGTTCCGAACAGTGGCCTGCCGGATT
>MDSW01028590.1_pt1 | contig 11182 bp, 7 predicted proteins | sample 811171 | NCBI WGS metagenome assembly MDSW01 (sample SAMN05326641, study PRJNA326480) | marine metagenome | isolation source: seawater | place: Atlantic Ocean: North West | collected 2012 | reverse complement strand
TCTTGCTTGATCGGCGATAGATCTTGTAATTGCTTGTCTTATCCACCAAGTTGCGTAAGTTGAAAATTTATATCCTCTTCTATATTCAAATTTATCTACTGCTTTCATTAAACCAATATTTCCCTCTTGAATTAAGTCTAAAAACTGCAAACCCCTGTTAGTGTATTTTTTTGCAATGGATATTACCAATCTTAAATTAGCTTCAACCATTTCTTTTTTAGCTAATCTTGACTCTCTTTCACCTTTTTGAATTCTGCTTACAAGTTTTTTAAAGTCACCAACAGACAATCCTATTTTTTTACTAAACTCAACAAGTCTTTCTCTTATTTCGTCGAAATCTTTTTTAAATTTTTTAAAAAAGTTTTTCCAAACTTGGTTCTCTTTTAAAAATTTTTCAAAATTAGGGTTAATTTCATTTCCAATATAGTACTTTAAAAATTCCTCTCTCGAAATCTTATTGTCCATTGCGAGTCTTAATAAAATTCCTTCTAAAGAAACGATTTTCTTATTTTCCTTATAATGCGATTGAACAATTTCTTCTATTGTATTTGGAGAAAGCTGCAAGTCTTTAAAGTCATTTACTAAAATTGATTGTATTTTTTTAAAGTTTTTATTTTTAGAGACTGATAATTCTTTTGAATTCAGTAGACACTCAAGTTTTTCTTTTTGGTATTTTTGAAGTTTGGAATAATTTTTATTTAAATTATTTAAAATATTTAATATTTTTGGTTTTATCTCCTCTTCCATTTTTGCTAACGAAACATTGAACTCATCTACTTCTTCTTGGCTCTGTGTAACTCCATCAGTGTTGTCATTTTTTTGATTTTCTTCGTTATTTTTATTTTGATCTTTTTCTTGAGATTTCCCTTTGTTCTTTAATTTTAAATTTTCTTCGTCATCATCTTCTTCACCTGAAGCCTCAAAATCCTCATAAGTGGAGTCTATATCTATTATATCTCTAACTAAAATTTTTTGATTTTCTATCTCCTCTTTCCATTCAGATATTTTTTTGGCCACTATAGGGCTTTGAGTTAAGGCATTTAGCATAACATCTTTTCCCGCTTCAATTCTCTTTGCTATAGCTATTTCACCTTCTCTAGATAAAAGCTCAACACCACCCATTTCTCTTAAATACATTCTTATTGGATCATCACTTTTATCTGATGTCTTATCTTCAGAGGTTGAGGTTGAAGTAGTTTCTCTTTTCTTTTGATCTTGATATTGAGATTTTTTTTCAACAAGAGTTATCTTATTATCAGCGATAATTACGAAAGCTTTTTCAATATTTTCGTTAGAGCTTCCACGTTTCCCTAATGACTTACTTAATTCTTCGTAAGTTATAAATCCTCTCGATTTTCCTTTTTCAAAAAGTCTTTCGAAAGATTTTGTTATAAGCTTTTCTGGCATAGATTTAAGAGTTAATCAGTGCAATATATATAATGGTAAAATTTAAAAAATCTATAACTTTTTATTCCCTATTTAATTGAGTTTTAAGCTTTAAAAGTTCAGAATAAGAGCTTTCATCAAATTTATTGAGTAATTTTTTCTCGAAAGATTCTAATTTTCCTAAATTCTTTAAGTCCTTTAATTCAGTAATTAATTCTCTTAATATTTCAACTATCTCAGCCTCTGATTTTTTTCTTAGAATTGCGCTAATATTCACGTTTAAATCAATATTTTTTATTAGATCGTCATATTTTAATAAAATTTTGTCTAAAGAAATTTTTTCTTTTTCACTTAAGGATGCAATTAAGTCATTTTTAAGATTTTCGTTATCACTTGAAATAAACTTCAGCGAAGAAATTTCATTTAAATTATTTTTGATAATCTTAGGATATTTCAGTATCAAATATAATATTGAAAATTCCTTAAGTGCTTCTGCTGTTAAATTTTGTTTCCTGTTATAGATTTCTTTTGTCTCATTTAACAATTTAGGTTTAGATCTAAATTTATTTGAAAAAAAAGGATTTTTTTGTCTTGGAGTTAGATTATTTAAATTATTAAGATATATCTCTAGGATATGTTTTCTTAATACCTCATCTTTTATTTGATAGCATAATTTTCTTATTTCCTTTTCAAACTTTGAAATCTCATATGGACTGCTTTTATTAATTTTATTAAAATTAATGTTCCATATATAGTCTTCAATTGAAATTTTTTGCTTAAGTAATAACAAAAACTTTTCTTTACCCTCTTTTTTAATAAAATCATCCGGGTCTTGAGACTCGCTTAAAACTGAGAAAAAAACTTTTTTGTTATCAGAAATTAACGGAAAAACTCTTTCTGAAATTCTTTTCGCCGCATTCTGGCCGCTTGTGTCTCCGTCTAAACAAATAAGTGGGTTTGAAAAAAATTTCCAAACTAACTCTATTTGCCTCTCTGTAAGCGCTGTACCAGAATTAGAAATTACATTAGTGATACCGTTTTGATATAAGCTTAGCACATCCATATATCCCTCAACAATTATCACATCATTTGTTTTTGTTCTAAAATCCTTCGCTTTATCCAAGTTAAATAATAAATTTCCTTTCTTAAAAAATTCTGTTTCGGGGGAGTTTATATATTTTGCTAATCTTTCATTGTTTATTGTCCGACCACCTAAAGCTATTGTATCTCCTGACAAATTATTAATTGGAAAAATAATTCTTGAGTTAAATCTTTCGTAATATTTATTATTTTTATCACTTTTAAAAAAAAGGCCAGTACTTTCTAAGTCTTTCACTGAATAGTTTTTTGAAAGAATTTCAAATAAATTTTCTTTATTTGAAACATAGCCAATCTTAAACTCAGTTAAAGTGTCGACGCTTATTAATCTTTTGCTAAGATAGTTTAGAGCGAATAAATTTTCTTTATTTTCTAGGAGATTTTTATGACATAATAAAACATAACTTTTAAAAATATCTTTATAAATTTCGTATCTCTTTTGTTTTTTTTCATCTACTTGTGTAAATCTATAAGGCTGTAGACCAGCTTCTGCTGCAAGCTTCTTAACACTTTCACCGAAACCTAATGATTGAGTTTTCATCAAAAAATCAAAGATGTTCCCATGCTCTCCAGTGCTAAAGCAGTGGTAAAAACCTTTCTCGTCACTAACAGTGAAAGATGGTGTTTTTTCATTTTTAAAGGGTGATAGCCCGATAAATTCTTTTCCTCTTTTTTTGAGTTGAACATGTTTACCAACAACTTGGGACACCTTTAGTCTTAATTTTATTTCCTCTAGATATTCTTTTGGATATTTCCTCATTTGTTTAAAATTTTTTTTAATAAATTGTTTACCTTAGAAAAATCAATCACATCGCCATGAGTGGCTTTAAGCTTACCCATAATTTTTCCCATATCTTTCAAAGATGTTGCCCCAACATCTTTAATTATACTTTCACAAATTTTTAATGTTTCTTCCTCATTTAATTGTTTTGGTAGGAAGAAGTTAATTACAGATAGTTCATTTTGCTCTGACTTCAATAAGTCTTCTCTCCCAGCCTTTTTATAGGCTTCGCAAGAGTCGTTTCTTTGTTTAACCATTTTCTTAAGAATCGATATTACTTCAGAATCTTGAAGCGAAGCATCTTTGGTTTTTTTTGATATTTTAGCATCTTTAATTGCTGAAATTATAAGCCTTAAAGTGGGAAAGGTATTTTTGTCTTTATTTTTTAAACTTTCATTTAATTTTTCTTCTATTTTTTTTTCTAGAGACATTTTTTTACAATTACTTTAATCACAAATTTTATAAAAAATAAAAAGATCTTTCTTGACGATTCAAATTCTATCTCCTATGTTTCGCAAAATCTTGTTTATAAGTTTTTACATTAAATTAAGAGTTGTATTTGAAACACTTGGCTGACACAAAAACGCAAAAAAATAAAATCACAAACAGCACAGGTATTCTAGTTCTTGAAAATGGCCAGATTCTCAGAGGCATTGGTTTAGGTTTTGAGGGGTCGGCAACTGGTGAAGTTTGTTTTAATACGTCTATAACAGGCTACCAAGAAATTATATCTGATCCGTCTTACGCTGAGCAAATAATTAATTTTACTTTTCCGCATATAGGAAATGTTGGCGCTAACAAAGAGGACCATGAGTCAGATAAGATTTGGACTAAAGGTGTAATAATTAACACTTCAATATCAGAGCCTTCAAATTACAGATCGTTAACAAATCTTAATTTATGGTTGAAAAAAAACAAGATAGTTGGAATTACTGGGGTAGATACTAGAAAATTAACTGGATTTATTAGGGATAAAGGGGCGCCTAAAGGAACAGTTTCGTTCTCAAAATCAAAAAAGTTTAATATTAAAAAACTTTTGCACTTTACAAAAAACTGGAGTGGATTAAACAATTTAGATTTGGCGATAAAAGTATCTACAAAAAAAAATTATACTTGGGCTGGATACAAAACATGGAAAAAAGAAAAAGGTTATACGAAAAGCATAAAAAATAAATTACACGTCATTGCAATAGATTATGGAATAAAAAAAAATATTTTAAGATATTTTTCTGATTACGGTTGTAAGGTTACAGTTATTCCATGCAAAACAAATTCGAAAGATATTCTTAAATTAAAACCAAATGGAATATTTCTTTCAAACGGGCCGGGTGACCCAGCAGCAACGGGAAAGTATGCAATAAATATTATTCAAGAATTAATAAAAAAAAATTTACCAATTTTTGGAATCTGTCTTGGTCATCAAATACTTGCGTTGGCTCTTGGCGCAAAATCCAAAAAAATGAAACTAGGTCACAGAGGAGCAAATCATCCGGTGAAAAATATTTTTAAAGGAAATGTTGAAATTACAAGTCAAAACCATGGATTTGAAATCATTGAGAGAAGTTTACCTAAAAATGTTTTGATTACTCATAAATCTTTATTTGATAGTGGTATTGAAGGTATAAAACTTAAAAACAAACCTGTCTTTTCTGTACAATATCATCCAGAGGCTAATCCAGGTCCCCAGGATAGCAAATATTTATTTAAAGAGTTTATAAATTACATGAAAAAAAATGCCAAAAAGAAAAGATATTAAATCAATACTAGTTGTAGGGGCTGGGCCAATCATTATTGGACAGGCTTGTGAATTTGACTATTCAGGCACACAGGCTTGCAAAGCATTAAAAGATGAAGGTTACAAAGTCATTTTAATTAATTCTAATCCAGCAACTATAATGACTGATCCAGGCGTTGCTGATAAAACTTATATTGAACCGATAACTCTAGATATTTTAGAAAAAATAATTTTAAAGGAGAAACCGGACGCAATTCTACCGACCATGGGAGGACAAACTGCTTTAAATTTGGCAATGGAAGCAGAGAAAAAAGGAATTTTAAAAAAATATAAAATTGAGCTTATAGGAGCTAATTCAAAAGCAATTTCAAACGCCGAGGATAGAAAGAAATTTAGAAAAAATATGAAAGATATTGGTTTAGACCTCCCGAAATCAAGAATAGTAAATCAAAAAAAAGATGCAGTGAAAGCTTTAAAAGAAATTGGGCTGCCTGCAATAATTAGACCGGCTTTTACTTTAGGTGGATTAGGTGGCGGAATTGCAAAAACAAGAAAGGAATATAATAGAATTCTAACAGATGGTTTAAACGAGTCTCCTGTTAATCAAGTTTTGGTTGAGGAGTGTTTAGAAGGTTGGAAAGAGTTTGAAATGGAGGTGGTAAGAGACAAAAAAGACAACTGTATAATAATTTGCTCAATTGAAAATTTAGACCCAATGGGGATTCATACTGGAGACTCCATCACAATAGCTCCGGCTTTAACACTAACCGATAAAGAGTATCAGGTTATGAGAAACGCCTCTATTGCTTGTCTTAGGAAAATTGGAGTTGAGACTGGAGGCTCTAATGTCCAATTTGCAATCAACCCCACAAATGGAAGAATGGTCATAATAGAGATGAATCCGAGAGTTTCAAGATCATCTGCTTTGGCATCTAAGGCTACTGGATTCCCAATAGCAAAAGTAGCTGCGAAGCTTGCGATTGGGTACACTCTTGATGAACTCAAAAATGAAATAACTAAAACTACTCCAGCCTCTTTTGAACCAACTATAGATTACATAGTTACAAAAATACCAAGATTTACTTTTGAGAAATTTTCTACATCCGAGGCAATTTTAGGTACCTCCATGAAATCAGTAGGAGAAGCAATGGCTATTGGAAGAAATTTTAAAGAGTCTCTTCAGAAAGCTTTGGTCTCACTTGAGATAGGTTTATCTGGACTGGATAGAGTTTTATATAAAAATAAAAAAGAGCTTATTAGAGAATTAAAAAGAAATGTTCCAAATAAAATTTTATTAGTGGCCGAGGCGTTTAGAAAAAACATAAGTTTAAACATTATAAAGAACAGCTCAAAGATAGATAAATGGTTTCTTGAAGAAATCAAACAAATTGTTGAGATGGAAAACCAATTAAGAAAAAGAGGGTTACCAAAAAACTTTGATCAATTTAATATGATTAAGTCGATGGGATTTTCTGATAAAAAATTATCTGAGATAACAAATACTAAAGAAAACATTGTAAGAGAAAAAAGATCGAAACTAAAAGTTATGCCGGTTTTCAAAAAAGTGGATACTTGTGCTGCAGAATTCAAGTCCTTCACCCCATATATGTATTCAACCTACCAAAGAAATTATGATGAGAAATCTGAGTGTGAGTCTAACCCTTCAGCAAAAAAAAAGATTATAATTTTAGGAGGTGGCCCTAATCGTATCGGACAAGGTATTGAATTTGATTATTGTTGTTGTCAAGCTAGTTTTTCTCTTAAAAAATCTGGTTTTGAAACAATTATGATTAATTGTAATCCTGAAACAGTTTCTACAGATTATGATACTAGTGATAGACTGTATTTTGAACCTTTAAAAGAGGAATACGTTTTCAACATAATTAAAAAAGAAAAAGAAAATGGAAGCTTACTAGGAATAATAGCCCAGTTTGGTGGCCAAACTCCAATTAAACTTGCTAAATTTCTTCATGAAAATAATTTTCCGATTTTAGGAACTCAGTATTCTTCAATCGATTTAGCTGAGGATAGAGACAGATTTAGAAAACTTTTAAACAAACTAAATCTTAAACAGGCAGAAAGTGGAATAGCGAGAACTTTTAATCAAGCCTTGAGAATTGCAGATAAGATAGGACTTCCACTTATTGTGAGACCATCATATGTTTTGGGTGGAAGAGCGATGGAAATTGTTTATGAGAAAAATCAATTAAAAAATTTTGTTAATGAAGCATTCAAAGCAGCTGAGAAAAACCCAATTTTAATTGACAAGTTTATTAACAATGCAATGGAAATTGACGTAGATGCTGTAAGTGACGGTAGAGAGGTATTTGTTGCTGGTATCATGCAACACATTGAGGAGGCCGGTATTCACTCAGGAGACTCTGCTTGTTGTATACCTCCTATATCTATTAAGAAAAATTTAATTAGCGAGATTGAAAAACAAACCAAAAAATTAGCGTTGGCATTAAAAGTAAAAGGTTTTATGAATATTCAATTTGCAATAAAAAACGATGAAATATTTGTAATTGAAGTTAATCCCAGAGCGAGTAGAACTGTTCCATTTGTTTCTAAAGCAAAAAGTATTCCTCTTGCAAAAATTGCCTCAAAAGTAATGGCAGGAGAAAAACTTTCATCATTTAATTTAAGAAGTAAAACAAAAAATATGTTTGCGGTGAAAGAAGCAGTTTTTCCCTTTAATAAATTTCCTAACAGCGATTTATTATTGGGTCCTGAGATGAAATCTACTGGAGAAGTAATGGGGCTTGATAAAAATTTTGGCATAGCATTTGCAAAAAGTCAAATTGCAGCATCTAATTCATTACCATCAGAGGGTCTTGCTTTTTTATCTTTAAAAGATAGTCATAAGTCGGAAGGTGTTAATTTAGCAAAGCAGCTTATTAATTTAAATTTTACTTTATGCGGAACTAGAGGAACTGCGGATTATTTAAATCAAATAGGTATTAAGTGTAAAAAAGTAAATAAAGTCAACGAAGGGTCACCGCATATAGTAGACATACTTAACTCAAAAAAGATAGCGCTTGTTATTAACACTGGTGGTGGAAGTAATGAAAGTCAGATTTATGATGCAAAAGCTCTCAGAAGAGCAACATTAGCAAATAAAGTTCCTTATTGTACGAATATGTCCACCGCTTATGTTTGTTTAGAGGGAATTAAATCTATCAAAACAAAAAAAATAACAGTAAGTTCATTGCAAGATATTTGACCTTAAAAATCATCTTACCTTCCAGTCTGTTTTAAATGTTACATAATTTATTTGTATACATCTTCTCTCTTTTTTGATTTCTTTTTTTTCCATACCATGCCATGTATTTGGACCACTAGTAAAAAAATATCCATAATTATGTTTATAAGGAACTGTTTTAACTTTTTTTAAATCTTTATCGTAAAAATCCGTGCCCAGATTCTCAGATTCGTTATGCAAGTTAACAAATACTATCGAAGACATAAGTTTTTCCTCAATATCACAATGAGGTTTTAACCAAAAACCCTCTCTGTCACATATAACTTCTAACCTTACAAAAGAGTTACTAAGATCTTTTCCAATTAATGTACCTATTTTTTTATAAACTTTTTCTGATCTAAGTTCCTCAATGAATTTTGTCAAATGGGGAAATTGATTTGAATTTTCTTTAGTAACATAACATCTTATCTTTTTTGCTTTTCCACCATCCTTAATTCCTGAACGGTAAATACCCTCCCCACCATCTAAAGCTCTAGTTCCATCGTAACTTAAATTTTCCTTCTTTGGATCAATGATATTAGCATTACAAATTTCCTCGATTGCATCGTTAGATAAAGGTTTATTAATTTCAAAATGCTTAAAGGGATCGTTGTATAACTTAGTTCTTGAGTCAAGCGATTTAAATAATTCCATTTTGTTTCATCTTTTCTATTATGATAGGTGAAATTTTTTTAACTTCATCTAATTTGTTATAAGACCACAAATCAATTTTGTCTGTCAAATCTTTTATTATATTAAGTTGTTTAAATTGGGAAAAAAAATTTTGAAATCTTTCATTATTTTTTTTCGGCTGCATTTGAGCAACATAAACCGGCTTTCCGGTAATAGCAGCTTCTGAGATCATTGAGGTGGAGTCACAAGTGATAACTAAATAGTCAGATATAGAAAGTGCTGACAAATAAGATTTTTTGTCTACTTCTTTGATTACTGTATGGTCATGACCAAACGAATTGTATGCCTTTTTAAGTATTTCCTTCGGTGTTCTATAAGATGGAATTATAATCAACTTATATTTATCTCTAGTAAAAATATTTTTAACTTTATTAAATAAAAAATCCATTTCTCTTTCTGAGTAGGTATAATACTTGTTAGGTCCTCCAAGAATAAATGCTACAATTTTTTTATTTTCTCTATCTAATTGTAAATAATTTTTGTGTTTATTGATTTCTTTATCAGTTAGATAATGTATAGAACCAACTGTCTTTATGACGTTATCACCATTTAAATTATCATGCTCCGGACAAATAATTAAATCAAATTTACTGAGTTGAACTTTAGGATCTTGGATATGAATAGTAAAGATTTCATCTTTATACTTTTTCTTTAAAGCAATAGACGGTATTACACTTTTCCTACCGCAGGAAATTACAACTTTCGAATCAAATATAAATTTTTCCTCTAAAACGTTTAGGGAAGCTGGTGTTAGTGCGGGTGGCAAAAGTTCCCAAATTTTTTTAAGCTTAATGGTCTGATGTTTATAGTTCAAATTTAGTGCATTTGCCAAGCCTTCTACCTGACTTATCATTCCGTGCATACCTTGCGTTAAAAGAAGTGCTTTTAATTTTGACATTTGTTACTATATATCTCCATTGATATGAATAATAAATCAATTAAACATACAAAAGTGTTAATTCTTGGGTCAGGACCCGCCGGATATACGGCAGCTATTTATGCTGCTAGAGCATTATTAAAGCCTATTTTAGTTTTTGGTTCAGAGCCTGGGGGCCAATTAACAACAACAACAGATGTAGAGAATTTTCCTGGTTTTTCAAAAGTAATTCAAGGCCCATGGTTGATGGAGGAAATGAAAGGCCAAGCTCAAGCTGTAGGCACCGAAATGATTCAAGACCATATTAAAAAAGTTGATCTTTCAAAAAAACCTTTTTCAGCTCATGGAGACAGTGGTCAAGTTTATACTGCAGATAGCATTATTATTTCCACTGGCGCACAAGCAAGATGGTTAAATTTAGAGTCTGAACAAAAATTTAGAGGATTTGGAGTATCTGCTTGCGCAACATGTGATGGTTTTTTCTTTAAAGAAAAAGAAGTTGCAGTGGTTGGTGGTGGAAACGCTGCAGTAGAGGAAGCAATGTTTTTAACTAAATTTGCTTCTAAAGTTCATTTAATTCATAGAAGAAATGAATTAAGAGCAGAAAAATTATTACAAGAAAAGCTTAAAGCTAACAAAAAAATTAAAATTATTTGGGATAGTGTTGTCGAAGAAGTTGTGGGAACAAACGAACCCAAAGGAGTTAATGGAATTAAAATAAAAAATGTCAAAACTAATAAAGTGTCTGAGCTAAAAGTTGATGGTTTATTTATAGCAATAGGTCACGACCCAGCTACGGCTTTATTTAAAGATCAATTAAAGATGGACAAAGAAGGTTATTTGATTACTAAGCCAGACTCAACTATTACCAATATACCAGGAGTTTTTGCTGCTGGAGATGTGAAAGATAAAATCTTTAGGCAAGCAGTAACTGCTGCTGGAATGGGTTGTATGGCTGCACTTGAAGCTGAAAAGCATTTATCCAGTAAATAAAGTGAAAAACAATTTACATGTATTTTTAGGTTCTACAGTTGCTGATGCAGCTGCAAGACCTTTACATTGGGTATATAATCAAAAAAAATTACTGAATTATATAAGGGGAAAAAAAGATTTTACTTTTTTAAAAAGAAATAAAAGCCCTTTTTATAGCATCAAAACTGGTAAAGTTTCTGGTTACAATGACATTGGTCAAGTCATGTTCAAAACATTAATTGAGGGACATACAAATATTGAGAGTAGATTTAAAAAAAATATTATTATAAATTTTGGTCCTGGAAGTATTTATTGGAAAAATTATAGTCTAAGAGCAAAATATAGAAAAGTTAAAGACTGGCGTGGAATAATTAAAGGTCCTTGGATACATCAAAATAT
>MDSW01061467.1_pt1 | contig 11183 bp, 9 predicted proteins | sample 811171 | NCBI WGS metagenome assembly MDSW01 (sample SAMN05326641, study PRJNA326480) | marine metagenome | isolation source: seawater | place: Atlantic Ocean: North West | collected 2012 | reverse complement strand
TTTTAGCTGATCCAAGAAATCCAAATATAAGAGAATTGTTAAATTTAAAAATTAAAAGAAGAGAAAGTTTTAGGCCATTTGCACCTTCTATATTGGAAGAAAAAACTAAAGAATGGTTCGAATATGAAGACCATGTCCCTTTCATGTCTAAAGTTTATCAAATTAATTCATTAAAAAGAAAAATAATTCCTGCGGTTACCCACGTAGACGGATCTGGAAGGTTGCAAACAGTATCCAAAAATTTAAACGAAAATTATTATCATTTAATAAAATATTTTTATAAATTAACTGATGTTCCAATTTTATTAAATACATCTTTTAATGAAAATGAACCTATAGTCTGTAGTCCTCAAGAAGCATTGGATTGTTATCTAAGAACTAATATGGATCATTTAGTGTTAGAAAATTTTATTATAAGTAGGTAAAATAAAATGGAACCTATATATCATTCTTATTTAGAAATTCCCTTTTTTAGTTTTTTAAATGGTGTAATTTTATTAATTGGCTTCTTCTACGTAGGAGAATATATAAAAAAAATTTTTAAGCTTGATATTATTTTAAATGATATATCTGTATCTTATTATCAAAATATTTTAGTTTCCTCAGTTTTTTTTCAATTAATATTGTTACCAATATGTTTGTTTGTTAGTTTCAGTAATTTAATTTTAATATTAGTATCCATAATTACTTTTTTAATTGGTATTTATGGAATCTTTAAGAAATTTTACCTTTTAAAAAATTTATTAAATTTAAAGTTTAAAATAAGTGTTGATACCATTCTAATAGCGATTCTTATAATAGGGTTTTTTTTATTGGCTTCTGCGCCTGTCACCAATATAGACTCTCTAGATTATCATTTATTTTCCGCAAAGTATTTATTAAACAATGGGTCTTTTGTCACTGATATAACCAACTTTCATTCCTCAAGATTATTTGGATCAGGCGAAATTCTCATATCTTTAGGTTTGGTCGTTGGCTCAGAACAATTTGGATCACTTTTACAATTTTCAGGAATATTGTGCATAATTGGTATATTTAAAAAATACAAAGTAAGTAATTTTTTCTATCTATTACTCCTATCATCGCCAGTACTTATTTTTTTTATTTCATCTTTAAAACCACAACTTTTTAGTATATTTGCCTCGGGCTTTGCCTATTCTTTAATTTTCTATAAAAGGTTTAATTTAAAAAAATTTGATAGTTTAGACATTAAAAGAATTATAATAATTTTGCTGATCTTATTTGCCAATACTCAGATAAAATTCTCTTTTTACTTAGGGTCTTCCTTACTGATTATGTTTTTATTTATAAGGAATTTTGAAATTATGAAAATTTTTCAATTTATTAAAATTATTCCTTTATTGTATTTATTGATAATATTACCAACAATAATATGGAAATACCTCACTTTTGGGGGAAATTTTTTTGAACTAATTTATAGTCCTGTTTCAACAGACTTATATGGCTTAGATTATTTTAAAAACTATTTAACAGCGCTCTCAGAGTCTAATATTTATTGGTTTATATTTCCGACAAGCTTCTCAAATTTTACACATTCACTCGGTATAGGTTCATTAATGATTTTAGGTGTAATTCTTACAAAAAATAAAGTTGAAAAATACCAGTTTTTATTCCTAATATTTTTATTTACTCTCATAACATATTTTTTTGGTCAATTTACTTCTAGATTTTTTTATGAGGCTTATGTCTGGATCATTCTATTTTTAGTAATCTTTAACAAAGATTTTAAAATTAATAAGCTTTACAATTATACATTGAAATTACAAACATTAGTTGTCATAGGTGCAACTCTTTATGGAGTTATTTTTTTTACACCTGGAATAATAAATAGTGAAATAAGAGATAAAGTATTAGAAAGGCACGCTTCGGGATATAAGTTTTTTAAATGGGTAAATAAAAATTTGGAAAATTCAAATTCTCCAATTTTAGTATTTGATAGATCTATATCCTTTAGCAAAAATCATCCCATAGCAAGAGATCACATATTTTTTGTTAATATGAGTGATTTAGATGCTGAAGCCTTTGTTAATGAAATAAAAGATTATAATCCAAAGTTTTTAGTATTTACAACTGATAGCACCTCTTATAAAAAATACTTAGGCTGTACTGATAAAATTTTTAAACATGAACAAAACTTTCATATGCAAGCCATAAGAAACCCACTTTCAAAATCAAATCAAAAATTTGATGCTTATATCTATGAATTCAATGCTGATCTTTTACCAGGTTGCGTCAACCCAAATAAAGTTGATTTATATTCAAGGTAAAAAAAATTTTTAAAATGATATTTTACTTAACTATAATTATTTCTCTGAATTTAATTTTTATATTTTATCACAAACAAATTTCTCAAAAAATAAATATTTATGACGTACCTGACAGTTTTAGGAAGCTACATAAATCAAAAACTGCTTTAACAGGAGGCATTCTTTTATATCTGAATGTATTAGCGTATAGTTTTTTTTATTTTTTAACTGAGAGCATTTCTAGCTATTTTTTTTTAAATAATTTTGATTTTTTAATCTTTTTAATATCTTGTAGTTTGGTATTTTTTGTGGGTATATTTGATGATAAAAAAAACTTATCTCCAAACTCAAAATTCTTCTTGTTATTAATAATTATAACTCCATCTATATTAGTTATTGATAATTTATTGATTGATAAAGTAAGATTGAGTTTTTTAGAAAATGAAATTAACCTTAATAATTTCTCGATATTTTGGACAATTTTATGTATGCTACTATTCATAAACGCTGTGAATATGTTTGATGGAATTAATCTTCAAACATCAACTTATTTTTTATTTCAAGCTTTGTTTTTAGGCATCTTTACAAAATTTGATCCAATTTTATTTTTATTTTTAATTTCAATATTGATTTTCTCTATTTTAAATTCAAAATCGAAATCTTTTTTAGGAGACAGTGGAAGCTTACTATTGGCATATATTTTTGCATGTTTATTTATTATTTTATATAATAAAAATCTAAAAATTTATTCAGACGAAATAGTTTTAATAATGATAATTCCAGGAATTGAACTATTGAGACTTTTTGCAACTAGAATATTACAAAAGAAAAATCCCTTTAAACCAGATAGAAATCATCTCCATCATATTTTGCTCAAAAAAAATAGTTTTTTTATCACAAGTTTAATAATTCAAACCTTAATAATTCTACCCACTGTAATATCATTATTATTTGGAAAAACTATAATTATTCTTATTGTGACAATAATATTGTATTTTTTTATTCTAACGAAAAATTATTAGTTATTTCTTTTTCAAAACTATTATTTGATATTGAAAATATTTAACAAAAAAATTATTAAACAAATTTTCTAGATAAAATAAAATTTTAAGTATTGTTGAGCCAAGTATATTATTTGGTATTAAAATTTTTTGGTGACCAGACGAAAGAGATCTCCAGGGATACATTTTTACATGTGCAACATTTTCAAATTGCTTCCACCAATTATTATCAAAACAGTAAAAATAGAGACCTTTGGATTTACTTTTATATCTGAAAACTTTTTTTACTTTTGAAAAAAAATTATCAGGATTACTATAAACAATAATAATTGGTGCATCCTGCTTTGAAATTTTTATCATTTTTAAAATAGCATCTCTTTGTTTATTCTTATTTATATGGTAAATTGTATGCATACTAATTATGCAATCAAAATAATTCTTCTTAAACTTTAATTTAAGAAAATCACCACAGTAGTATTTCCCTTTTTTATTTAATTTTTTTTTAGCACTTAAAATTGCTTGTTTAGAGAAATCTACACAGTGCCTATATCTGAAATTTTTTGAATATTCCAAATATTCCTTATACTGAATTGGCCCAGAGGCAAAATCTAATATGTTTTCACCTTTTGTTGGTATAAATTTTAAAATTCTTTTCCTACAATTGCTAACATACCATTGCGAATATTTTCTATTATCCTCAAAAAGATTTGAATCTACTGAAATATTGCCTTTTTTTTTCCAACCTTTACTATTATAGAATTTATATACGTCCATTTTGAAAATTAATGTATTAACTCAAAATAAATTTTGTTAATTATTAAACTTAGTAAACTAAAATATATAAATGATTAATCACAATCTAGTTAATAAAAACCATATTTTATTCATTATTTTATCAATTATCTTTATATTGTTAACAAATAACTATTCTGAAAATTCTGTTTTTTTGGAGGGGTCTGCTGCTAGGTCGGGTGAGTATTATCTTTCAATTGCTGATAATTCACCATTGTTTTCAGAGGAAATTAATTATCACCACGCACAAAGGTTTTTAATTCCATATTTTATAGGTCTTTTAAGTAAACTTTTTAATATTAATACTATTTTTTTTTTTAAATTTTTCACGTATTTAAACTTTATATTAATTTTTTTTATAAATTTACAATTTTGTAATTTATTAAAAATAAATCTCAAAAATGAAATTCTTATATTTGGCTTAATTATTTTTAATCCATATATATCTAGATATTTTATTTTGTACCCATCAATGGTGGTTGATTTATTTTTTATTCTATCTGGCTACATTTTAATTCTTTTTTTAATTACTAAAAAAAAATTATTTTTATTTTTATCAATTTTTCTCGCTGTTGTTTCACGGCAAACTGGAATTTTTTTTTTAGTTGGAATTTTCTTAACTAATATTTTATATTTAAAATACAAAGAAAAACCCTTAATTAACATTAAAGATATAATCATTCTTTCTGTAATTATTATTATATCGTATTTTTTAAGTGATTGGTATTTGCATAGATCAGGCTATACAAAATTTCCCAGTTCTGCATATTTAGGATTGTTAAATTATTTTAAGCTAGATTTTGATTTAAAAGAATTTACATTATTTTTAACTCTTCCACTTTTGTCTTTGTCTCCTATTTTTCTACTTTTATTAAATGAGAAAATAAATAAGCAATCTTTCAAAAATAAGTTTATTCTATTGGCTCCATTGATTATTTCATTATTAATTATTTCTCAACCTATTTTAGCAGGACCATTATGGACTGGAAAAAATATCATTAGGTTATCAACACTTTGTTCACCATTTTTAATTTTTATATTTTTAAAATTAGTAACTTACAAAGCTAAAATTGAAATATATAAAATTGTAATTATTATTTTTATAATGATTACTTGGTCGTTACATCCAACATTTTCTAAAGTAAATATTTTTAAATTTATATCAATAAAACAATTTTTAGTATATAAAATTTGAAATTTATGAAACTTATTACAAAAAAAATAAAGAGATGTCGGCTTTGTAAAAATCCCAAATTAAAAAAAATTCATGACTTTGGAAAATTTTTTGTTAACGACTTTGTAGCTAAAAGTAAAATTTATTCTGGAATAACAGCTCCATTAAATTTAGTATATTGTAAAAATTGTGAACTTTTACAACTGGAACATTCAGCTCCACAAGAAATAATGTATAAAAAACATTATTGGTATAAGTCAGGAATTACTAAAACTATGAGAGATGGTTTAAGAGAATTATATCTCGATATCAAAAAAATTTCTAAAATTAAAAAAAACGAGGTAATTCTAGATATTGGCGCTAATGATGGAACTCTCCTTAAATATTTTAAAAGAGATAAAATAGTTACTATTGGTTGTGAGCCTGCAAAAAATTTGCAAAGTGAATTAAAGAAAAATTGCAAATATAGAATTGATGATTTTTGGCATATAGATAAGTTAAGACAAATCCCTAAAAAACATCAAAAACTAAAAGTTGTTGCAGCTATTGGTATGTTTTATGATTTAGAGGATCCATCAAAATTTATTAAACATGCAGCTGATGCCTTAGATGACGATGGTATTTTTGTTGCACAATTAATGTGTACTCATTCCATGTTAAAAACAAATGATCTAGGTAATATCTGTCATGAACATCTTGAGTATTATTCATACAATTCTCTTAAATATTTATTTGAAAAAAATGGGCTAAAAATTTTTAAAATTTCAGAAAATAATATAAATGGTGGTTCATATAGAATTTATTGTAAGAAAAATATTAAAAAGTCAGTGAAAATTAAAGAAAAAGCAAGTTTAGGAAATATAATAAAATTTATTAAAAGAGTAAGAAAAAACAGAAGAGAAACATTGAGATTTATTGAAGAGGCAAAAAAAAATAACAAAACAGTTTATTTATATGGTGCTTCGACTAAAGGAAATACACTACTTCAATATTATGGGTTAAATTCTAATGATATACCCTTTGCAGCAGAAAGAAGTCCAAATAAATGGGGAAAATATACGATTGGTTCAGGTGTTAAAATTATTTCAGAAGATAAAGCTAGACAATTAAAACCAGACTATTTTTTTGTGATGCCATACGGATTTATTAACGAGTTTAAAAAAAGAGAAAAAAAATGGTTAAATAATGGAGGAAAGTTTCTGTTACCTTATCCTAAATTTAAAATTGTAAAATGAAAAAGGTATTGATTTTAGGTGTCACAGGTCAAGATGGTTCATATGCTGCTGAACTTTTTATAAGAAAAAAAAATAATGTGTTTGGAGTAATAAGAAAGTCAGCTACAAGTAATTTAAATAATATATCTCATTTAATTGACAAAAATTATAAAAACTTTCAGATTTTAAAAGGAGATCTGTTAGACACAGTCTCTTTACACAATATAATTAATAAAGTATTACCAGATGAAATTTATAATTTTGCAGATCAAGACCATGTTGGATGGAGTTATCAAATACCCTCATATTCGATGAATACAACAGCATTATCTGTAATAAATATTTTAGAGATTTTAAAATATACAAAAAAAAAAATAAAATATTTTCAGCCAATATCATCTAATATTTTTGGCTTATCTGATAGTAAAAAGCAAAATGAAATGACTACGTTAAATCCTAATAGTATTTATGCATTAGGAAAAGCTACAGCACTAATGGCATGTAAAATGTATGCAAAAAACTACAATATTTTTGCTTGTGGTGCAATTTTTTATAATCATGAGTCACCAAGAAGATCAGATGAATATGTAACTAAAAAAATTGTAAAACAATCTGTTGAAATATTTATGAAAAAAAGAAAATATATTAGATTGGGAGATATAAAAGCTAAAATTGATTGGGGATATGCCAAAGATTATGTAGAAGCATCTACAAAGATAATGTCTTTAAAAAAACCTGATTTTTTTATAATTGCAAATGGAAAAGGTTATAGTGTTGAATTTTTCTTAAAAGAATGTTTTTTGTATCTAGGTTTAAATTATAGACATTACTTAAAAATAGATAAGAAATTACTTAGACCTTCAAAAACAAGTAATTTAATCGGTGATGTGAGAAAAGCTTATAAAAAATTTGGTTATAAGCCTAAAACAAATATAAAAAATTTAATAAGTATAATGATGAGGCATGAGTTAAATAAATTTGTAAAATGAGTTTGAGTATATCAATAATACTATGTACTTTTAATGAAGCCTTAACGATAAAACAAACTATAGACCAGATTTTAAATAAATTACCTGAAAGTGAAATTTTAATAATAGACGATAATTCAGAGGATGGAACTCAAGAAATTATTAAAAGAATTGATAGTAAAAGAATTACACTTATTTCAAGAAAATCTAGAGGTCTAGCTTCAGCCTGTCTTGTAGGTTTGATTTTCTCAACGAAAGAAGTTGTTTGTTGGATAGATTCTAATCAACCAAACTTAGTTTGTGAAATTCCAAAAATGGTTACTGAGCTGAATAATAATGATATAGCAGTAATGTCTAGATATGTAGATGGGGGTAAAGATTTAAGATCAAAGCAGAGAGTTTTTTCCAGTATTTTAATAAATCATATATGTAAGCTCTTTTTAGATAAAACAATAAAAGATTATACAAGTGGAATATTTGCTATGAAAAAAAAAATTTTAATTGAGCTAACTCCCATTTCTTATGGACATGGTGAATACTTTATTGAATTCTTATATATGGCAAAAAAAAAAGGTTTAAGAATTAAGGAAATTCCGTTTATACAGCCACCAGATATTGAGGGTTTAAGCAAAACAGCAAGTAGCATTTTTAGGTTTTTAAGACTAGGGCTTTCCTATATTTTAAGAATAATATTGTCAAAAATTGAAAGAAGATAAATTAAATTATGGTTGAGGAAATTCATCACAATAATAAACTTTATGCTTTATTGATTGCAAGTAAATATAAAAAAAAAAGAGGGATAAATTTTTTTACTCCAAATAATCTTACTCAACAAATTGGTTACATGAATCATAAAAAAGGTTATGTAATTCAGCCACATGTCCATAAAGAAAGATTAACTAAAATAATGGTAACCACAGAGACAATTATTGTTTTAGATGGTTTATTAAGAATAGATTTCTATAATAAAAAAAAAAATATTTATTTAGTAGAAAAATAAAAAAAGGAGATATAATTTTTTTAATGCATGGTGGTCATGGTTTTGAAATACTAAAAGATACGAAAATGATTGAAGTAAAGCAAGGCCCCTTTTCTCATGATAAAGACAAAGAAAAATTTTTGCCAATCGATGAAAAAAAAATTCGTTTTAAATAAAAAAAATAAAATTCCTGTCAGTGCACCTGTTCTGGTTAAAAAAGATTTGAATTACTTATTTAAATCTATTAGCGAAGGGTGGGTTTCATCTAGTGGTCCATATATAAAACAATTTGAAAAAAACTTTTCAAAATTTGTAAAAAAAAAATATACAGTGCTAGTTTCAAATTGTACTGCTGCATTAGAGATATCAATATCTTCTTTAAACTTAAGAAAAGGAAGTGAAGTAATAATTCCAAATTTTACAATTATTTCAAATGCATTATCTGTTTATAAAAACAACCTGAAAATTATTCCCGTCGATTGTGATTTAGATACTTGGAATATGAATATTAAGGAAATAAAAAAAAAAATTACTGAAAGAACAAAAGTAATTATTGCTACACATATATATAACTATCCACTTGAAATAGATAAATTAAAAAAAATATGCAAAAAAAAAAATATAATATTAATCGAAGATGCTGCAGAGGTTTTAGGTTTAAAATACAAAAATAAGCAATGTGGAAATATTGGCGATATTAGTGTGTTCAGTTTTTATGCTAATAAGCAAATTACAATGGGTGAAGGAGGCGCAATTTGCACAAATGATCATAATATATATAAAAAATGTTTGAGTTTAAGAAATTTGTGCTTTGGAGAAAAAGATAGATTCAATCATGATGATATTGGATGGAATTACAGAATTACAAGTATGCAAGCATCGCTTGGTATCAGTCAATTAAAAAGGATTAATTCAATCGTTAAAAAAAAAATTAGTATAGGAAAAAAATATTACTTAAAATTAAGAAATAACAAGAACCTTTATATTCCTAAGCCATTATACAAAGGTAAAAGAAATATTTACTGGATAGTTGGTATATTGATAAAATCTACAAACCAAAAAATAACAGCGAAAAAATTAGCACAATATCTTCAATATTATAATATCGAAACAAGGCCTTTTTTTTGGCCCATGAATAAACAAAAAGTTTTTAGAAAACTTAAGTTGTCTTTTACTCGACAAAAATTTCCTAATTCAGAATATTTGTCTAAATATGGGCTATATCTTCCTTCATCAATAAATTTAAAAAATAGTCAAATTGAATATATTTGCAAAATTATTAACAAATTTAATTTCAAATAATTTTGAATGAAAAATGAAAATACAATCGTAGTAATATATTCGTTATTTTTATTTTTTTCATTTTTATACCTAAAACTTATATTTTTTAATAATCTTATTCCAGGTCATGATCAGGTATTTTATATAAATTGGATACAATCTTTAAGAGAGACTAAAAGTTTTTTACCAACAGGCAATGGAACTATTATAGAAAATTTATTTAGTGATTATGAGTCTTTTTTGAATCAATTTTTTAGGAGGTTTTACAATAATTTTACAACAGTTTTTGCAAGTTTCTCTTTGTTTGTATTTTATTTACTCTCATTTTTTTTTGGTGCAAATTATGAGGGTTTTATTGATACATCCATTCTTGTTAACAGCTTAATCCCACTTACGGTAAGTCTTTTATTTTTTTCAAAAAATAATTTTATATTTAGAATAGCAATTACCACATTAATATTTCTAACTTTTTTTACAAATTTTTCATTATTTTACTACTCTAGTTTAGGTATTCATAATTTTGGAGTATTATTTTTTTTAATTGCTCTATATTTTTTTAACAATAATATCAAAAAAAATGTTTTTTTTGATAAAAAACTAGTTTTTTTTGGTCTAATATTACCTTTTTTAAGTCACTCTATAAATTTTATAATTTTAACATCCTTATTGATTTTGATCCTGCCTTATAGGCGATATTATTTAAAAATTAAAATTAACTTTACAGAGATTTTATTTTTAACAATTTTTTATTCTCTTATATTTATAACTTGTATTTCCTTCTTAATTATAAATTCATTTAATATGGGCTTTATTTTTAATTTTATTAATTTAAACTCTACGGAAAGTAATTTAAATAATTTTTTAGTAGGTCGGTTAGAAAGTTTTATTTTTTTAATAAAAAATTCTGTATTTGCTTTAGAATTAATACAAATACTAATATTGATTATATGTTTTAAATTAAAAAAATTTTATTTTTTTAAAATATCGTTATTAGCTTCCACTATTATATTCACAGTTTTTTCTTTGGACAATTATCTCTATGGTCCTTTCATATATGTGTATATCCTTTTAAATTTGATAATTTTTTTATGCATAAAAAATATTTTTGAAATTTATTTTCAAAACAATATTTTAAAAAATATTGTACTTGCTTTAATCATTTTTAATCTATCTTTTGCTTCATTTTCAAATTATAATGCAAAAAATTTAAACTCTTACAAAAAAAATTTTTTTGATACCTATTTTTCGTCTGACAATGAATTAATTGAAGAGATTAAACTATTAGGCTCTAAATTTGAAAATCAAAATGTTATCTTTAACTCTTATTTAGCAAAGCATCTATATTATTCGATAAATTTTGATCAAAAAATTCTTTCTGATATTAAAGCTCTAGATAGTTATGTTATTGACGAAATATATTCTAAAGATATTTTTAAGAATAAATATTTATTTTATTTTAGTGAAAATGAAAATTTTGATTGTAAAAAAACTATTGAAAAAAATCAAT
>MDSW01024579.1_pt1 | contig 11183 bp, 13 predicted proteins | sample 811171 | NCBI WGS metagenome assembly MDSW01 (sample SAMN05326641, study PRJNA326480) | marine metagenome | isolation source: seawater | place: Atlantic Ocean: North West | collected 2012 | reverse complement strand
TACTATGGAGTTTGATCAGATTGATGACACAATATCAATTTCTTCTATTGGACCTTGGGATTTTTCTTCAATTGTACCAACTTCTAATTATAGTATGTCGGTACTTCCAATTGATTCATCAATACATTTAAATAGTTATCCAAATGCTACACATGTTCTTAAAAGTGCAAATGGGGAGTTCTTTTTCTCATATACTCCTAATGAATTTTTGTCATATGGGAAGGTAGGAAATACAACGACAACAAATTATAATACTCCATTGTTGTTAATGAATTACCCATTTAGTAGTAATGTTTCTCATTTTGATAGTATTAGCTCAACTGTTTTATGGAATGGTCTAACAGCACCATTAACAGAAAAAATAGAAGTTTTAGGTATTGCAACTGGTTCTGTAATAATGCCAGATGGTAATTCTTATCAGGATGCTGTACTTTTAGCTACAAAAAAGACAACAGTAAACGGTCCCGATCCTCTTTTTGGAAACTATCTTACTATTGAGGAGATAAGTAAGCAATTTTGGCTCCCAGGTTACCCAATACCCTCATTAGAAGTTTTGCATGCTTATTCAAATTCAAGTTTAGTTCTTAAAAGAACTCTTTTTATGAAAGGAAATACCACTACATACTTTACAGAATCTATTTTGAATAATCAGAAAATGACTGTTAAAATAATAGACCTTTTTGGAAGAGAGTCAGAACAAACTAATCAACCTCTCTTTTATATCTATGATGATGGAACAGTTGAGAAAAAGATAATTGTTGAGTAAAAAAAATCACTCAATTAAGTGAGTTTCTTTTTAGTGATCCTCCCAGTGCTATTTCAACTATTTATAATAATTTAGATTGTTATGAAATATATAATAGTTGGAATAAATAATACGCTACATATTATTGATAGTTGCTTTGAGTGCGTTTCTTTTGAATGCCAATATGATATAATTATTAATGGAATTTGGAAAGGCATTCTGAACAAAGCTTGATGCTTAGAAATATTGAGTGTCTCTCTAGCAACTTCTGAAAAATACAAATATATATTTGCAGGAAAAACAGCAATTAACAGTAAAATTATTCCCCATGCTGCCAATTTTCTAGTCTGATTAAATAATAATAAGACACCAAGTATCACTTCAATAAAACCACTTACTCGAACTACTTCTTCTTTCCAATTTATGATTGGAGGTGTAATCGCAACAAAGAAATCTGTATTTGTAAAATGTTTAACTCCTATAGTCACATATAATATGCTCATTATATAGATTGTGATATTTTTAAATAGATTCAATGTTTGTTTTTTCTCAAAAATAGAAAAACCTATTTAATGTTCAGTGGATTTGTATTTGTAAGGATCTTTCGGTGCTTATTTCGAACTTTTTTTTGAAATTTGCATTGTTATATATAAGTTATTATTAAAAATGAAGTTTAATAAACTTATTAATTAGCACTAGTAATAATAAGTTGATTTGCCTTCTAATAAATGTTGAATTTTAAAACTCATATAAATAATAAAAGTAAGCAATGGATTACGTTTATTCATGGATTTGGAGGTAGTAGTAATATATGGCATAAACAGGTTAGAGAGTTAAGCAAACATCATAATTTATTGTTCATTGATTTGAGGGGACATGGTAAATCTAGAAATATTTGTTTAGACTCGGATTTTAATCTTGTCAATTCTTGTGAAGATATCATTAAAGTTCTGAAATTTTTAAAAATTAAAAGCTCACATTTTGTTGGTGTTTCCTTTGGATCCTTGTTAATCTTGATGCTCATTGAGACACATAAAAAATATATTAATAAGTCTATTCTTGCTGGAGCAATTATCTCTTTTAATTATTTGACTCGATTTCTATTATTATGTTTAAACTTATTGAAGAATGTTTTGCCAAATATGTTATTGTATAAATTATTTGCATATATCATTATGCCAAAATCAAATCATAAAGAGTCAAGACGTATGTTTATTCAAGAAGCGAAAGTAGTAGATAGAAAGGTATTTAAACAATGGCTTAAATTAATACCTGATTTAAAAAAATATATTCTTCATTTAAAACCGATTAATTTCAATAAGTATATTCTTTTTATATCGGGTAAGGCTGATTATTTATTTGCTGATGAGGTAAAAGAATTTTCTTCAAAAAACAAACTCTTTAGCTATTGCTCTATTGAAGGTGCTGGACATGTTGTCAATATAGATAGTCCTTCTGTTTTTAACAAAAGAGTAATCCAATACCTAAAATAGAAATAAACGGAATTCTCTTATATGATAGACTTATCATTACTTATTTCGAATTTTTTGCAGATGTAGTAGGTTTGTCTTCCTGCCTCTATCTATTTTCTATTAATTAAATAATATCCAATGCAAATAGATAAAATGGAAAGGCTAAACAAAAGCAAATCATATGGAGATGTAAAATTGTGAGATAGTTTTAAAACCTTTTCAAAGAATTTAACAATTAACACAATAATAATAACTTTTATTATTTTATTTTTTAGTTGATCTAGATTATTAATCTTTAATGTTGAATCTGTAAATTTTCCCTTGGCAAAATCAATTTCACTGATAAATAATTCATAAATTCCAAATCCAAAAATTAACAAAACTATTCCAATTAAAAATAAATCAATAGATGAAATAATTTTAAATAATAAGTCATTGTTAGAATTGATATTTTGATTAAATAAAGGGTTTTTTACAATAGTTGCTTGTATAATATCCCAACCACCTAAAAGAAACAATGTGATTGATGAGATGACAGATAATATTACTGCAATTAACACAATGAACCTAGTGTTCCAAAGACCTTTTTCAAATTTATTTTCTAACATTGGTATCTTAAATATTTTTATTAATTATTTATTAGTCTTATTTATCTTTATTTAATTATTGTGCAATAATAGTTAGAATATTAGAATAATTAGTTTAAAATATTTTAACAATATTTACACTTTTAGATAATTTGTGTCTTTTTGATTTTTCCATTTGTTTTTAGCGTATTTTCTCATATCTATTATTGTATCATTTTCATCTGTAATTTCAAAGCCAATTAAGGTTTCAATAATGTCTTCCATGGTGACAATTCCAGCAAGTCCTCCGTATTCATCAACTACTATTGAGATATGTTCTTTTTCTTCTAACATTTTTTCCCATAGATTATACACTGTTATACTATATGGAATAGTTAAAACATTACGTTTAAATTCTTTGATTAAAAAGTTGTGTTTTTTGTGTTCTGATAATTTTTCTAAAATATCTTGTAAGAAAACATAGCCGGTAATTTTTTCATTTTGTTTAGAGTATGTAGGTATACGAGAAAAATTAAAGTGTTTTTTATTGTTTTGAAATTCTTTTAATGTTAAATTTTCTTCTATAGAATTTACAACTACTCTTGGAGTCATGATTTGAGTTGCTTTAATTTTTTGAAGATTAAGTATGTTTTGAATAATTTTATTTTCATTTTCAGAAAAAACACCTTGATCAGTACCGATTTTTGCTAGTGCTGCAATTTCCTCTCTACTGGTTGTGCTTTCTTTTTTATTACTTGATATTAGATTGGTAATTTTTGTTGAAAATATTACGAGAGGATAAGTAACAAATAACATAATATTTATTAATTTTAATGTTAACTTTGCTAAACTTCTCCAATATCTTGCCCCCATCGTTTTAGGAATAATTTCAGTTATAACCAGTATTAAAATTGTTAGTACTCCAGATACAATTCCTAATGCAGCATCTCCAAATAATTTTGTTGCTTCAGCTCCAACTCCAGCAGCTCCAACAGTATGAGCTACTGTGTTTAGTGATAAAATAGCTGATAGAGGTTTGTCAATATGTGATTTAAATTTTAGAAATGAATTTGCCCATTTTTCTTTATTTCTAATTGTTATTAAAAAAGACTGAGGTGTCGAAAGGAGAACAGCCTCGGTTAGTGAGCATATAAAAGAAACAGATAATGCTAGAGATAAATAAAAAATTAACACACTCATATTTGAGTCAAAATTAATTTAAAATATATTGAATTCCAAAGAATGAGTTTATTATTCTCGAATAAAAGTTCCGTTAACTGTTTTCCCTTTCCTGTTTTTTATTTCATCCCAAGCAGCTTGAAGACATTCTTTGGGCTCTAGCTTAAGTTGGTAGCAAAGAATAATTAAGGTTACAAAACTATCACCTAAACCGTCTATAATTTCTTGATTGTTGTTCTTCAGTAGAGCTCCAGCCGTTTCTCCAACTTCTTCTAAAACTTTTAACATTTGTGCTTGACTATTTTCCTTTTGTAGAAGGTTTTTTTCTTCTGCCCAAATTTTAACATTATTAATTAATTCATCCATATATTTGTGTATTTTTAAATTTAATAGCTAAATTAACATTTATATTTATTTTAAACATAAGGTATTATTCAGAACATCAAATTAATTTATTAGTTTATGCTTGTAGATTTAATTAGTGGTATAACAAGTGATGACTTTATAGAATTTAAATGAGTTAGGTATAGTAATAGAATATTATAAATCATGAAAAATTTACTTCTCATTTGCATTATATTAATAACATTTATAAATGTTAGTTATGCTGCTTTTCCTGTTGCTGATACTTTAAAGTTGAAGCAGGATACATTGCAAACAGAAGAAATTAAACAATATCACTCTAACCTTATAAAAATGGGTATTGATCTGAATGATTGTAGATGTGAAAGTTGTAGAAAAAGTAATAAATCCTTACAAAGGAATACTATGCACCAAAGTGCTAAAGGATTATACGTCTTATCTGGATTAATATTATTAGGTGTTATTATTTGGTTCTTTATTGGCCTTACTCGTGTATATAATTGTGTAGATTCTGGTTCTGATTGCCCGCAATCATCAGGAACAACACGGAAAGGTATGCCCATTGAATTAGTATGGATGAGTCTCCTTGTACTGCTTAGTGCTGGATTTGCTCTTAAAGCACGATTTATACAGATGAGAAATAAAAGAAGTATTTTAAAAAATAATTGATTACGTTGCGATTTAAATTAAAATATTAAAGTATGAAATATTTATTTTTGCTTCTATTGTTTTTTGTGTTGTTTTCTTGCTCAAGTCCTCTTGAAAGACCATACGATAAAGTTGGTTTTTCAAAAGATATAATTAAGCTTAAAGGGATTGTTACTGAAGATAAGTTAAATGAATTAGAAGACTATATAGAATTAAGTTCTCAGCTTGGTGTTAATCTAATTGGCAAAACATATAATGATTTGCTTTATGATATCGAAATATCAAAAAATACTGAGATAAATAGAAAAAATGACTATGCAAGAATAAATATTCAAGAACTATTGAATCAGCGTTTAAAAAATGATCTGTGTGATGACGATATCTTAAAAATGCAAAATAAAGGAATACATATTCATAACAAGAAATCCAACGACTCAATTGAATGGTATGAAGATGTTTATTACATTGATTATTAGATAATTATTTCTGTGTTAGAGAAATTTGTTTTTTATATTAATTTATCTTCTATACAGCATCTTTCGTTTTTACATTTACAAAATTGCAGATTATAAAAGTGAAGTATAATGATTGCTGCACTTGGGATATAAATAAAGTTTTGATGTAGTTGAAAAATATTAAGAGAATGATTTGCTATTGAAAATAATAATGCAAACCATGATACCCAAAAAGCTGTTTTTAACCATTTAATATTTAGATTTTTACTTATAAAGAAGATAGCAAGAAATGATATAATTAAAAAAAGATAATCGATCATTAACCACCATGAAGGGGCATCTGAACAGCACGTAGCTGTACATGCTTTAGCAATAAATACAAAAGGAGTGACTATGCAATGAATGGTGCATAATGTACTTGCAATAATACCGATACTATCAAAAGGAAGTGGTACAGCTTTGTTCATTTTTTTATTTATTTGCAATTATAGGTTTTTTTATTTAAATGCAAATGAGTTGCAATTTTTTTTATTTTTGCTTAATTATGGAGTTAAAAAAATCAGTATCTTTTTATTTTCAATTTATTTTTTAGTATATAGATCTTTAGAAAGGTTTGAGAAAAAGGTGTGATCATAAAGTCCCTAATGCTAATAATTTTAAAAGATATTTAATATGTAGAAAAAATGTAATAATAATTCACACAACCATAATTCCGTGTATTTTTTTGCTATTCTTGTAATCAAAATTTTTGTGTAGAATAGAAGAAATCTCCTGTTGATATGTGCTAGGTTTTTATTTTCAAGAACTTAATTTAACATATGAAGGTTGTTGTGAAGATTTTTATAAAATTAATATCAAATGATTCAGTTAAGAAATATAGAGAAAAAATTTAAAGATAAAATTGCTCTTGATAACCTTTCCATTGAAGTGCAAAGTGGAGAGATATATGGTTTATTAGGAGCAAATGGAGCAGGAAAGTCTACAACCCTTAATCTACTTCTTGGTTTTTTAACACCTGATAGTGGAGAGATAAATATGATTGATGCTAATGATAATTTAGTAATCCCGCAGGATAAGATTGGATATATTCCTGAAAATGTTAATCTGTATCCTTATTTAACGGGAGTTGAAAATTTAGATTATTTTTCAAAGCTTGCTGGCTTCAATTTTACTTCCGAAGAACTGTATAGATTCCTTTTGGAATGCGGTTTAGAAGAAGGCGCTTTTAATAAGTATATATCTGAATATTCAAAAGGAATGAGACAGAAAGTTGGAATTGCAATAGCGTATGCTAAAAATGCTAAAATATATCTTTTAGATGAGCCTGCAAGTGGTTTAGATCCATTGTCAAGTAATGAATTATCTATATTGCTAAAGAAAATGAGTAAAAGAGGATCGACAATCTTAATGGCCTCTCATGATATATTTAGAGTTCGAGAAACTTGCCATAAGATTGGTATATTGAAAAAAGGATCATTGGTTAAAGAAATGTACTCTAAAGATGTCAGTTCTAGAGAATTAGAAAGTCTTTATCTTGATTATATGAAGAATTAGATGAGAGCTATATTTTATAATGAATGGAAAGGCTTTCTTAGAAATAAATTATTTCTTTTTCTAATTTCTTTTTTCGTTATTTTATTGTTTTTAGTAACTTTTTTTGGCATTATTCAAAATAATAAACAGATTCAAAGCCAAAATGATGCGCATAATCATATAAGATCCCAATGGGATGAGATGGACCCTTCTAATCCTCATAGTGCCGCCCATTTTGGAACTTATGCTTTTAAACCAAATTCAATTCTTAATAGTTTAGATGAGGGAGTTAATGCAGTAACTGGCTTAGTATTGCGTTTAGAAGGTCATAAACAGAATGAAGTTGCATTTTCAGAGGCTTCACAGTCCTTAACTGTTTCAAAATTTGGGAAGTTTAAAGTATCTCTTTTATTCCAATTTATTATTCCTCTTTTTTTAATATTTCTTGCTTTTAATATTTATACTACTGAGGTATCAAGTGGTAGAATAAAGCTTTTATTAGTTCAGGGTAATAGCTTGCGGAAAATCGTTTTTGCTAAAATATTTAGTCTGTTATCCTTAGCAACTATATTATTGCTATTTACTATAATAGTACAGTTCTTGTTTAATTTTAGTATTGTAGAATTAGATCATATTATAAGATTGAGTGTTTTTTTTCTGAGTTATTTTATATATTATTTTATTATTATTTCATTTACATTATTGTTATCTCTGGTATTTAAGAAAAGTACTACTGCACTATCTGTAACAATTATTACATGGTTTCTTTGGACAATTTTTTTGCCAAAAACAATAGGCAATCTTACTGAAAGCTTAACGCCTCTTTCTACAAGAATTGAATTAAGTAAAAAAATGAAAGAAGATCGCTCTAAAGGTATAGATGGTCACAACCCATTTGATGATAGAAAAAAAGATTTAGAACGAGAGATCTTATCCAGATATGAGGTTGATAGTTTATCGCAATTGCCTATTAATTTTGCTGGTGTATTAATGCAGGCTGACGAAGAATATGGTAATAAGGTTTGGGATAAGCATTATGGGGAGTTGTATCAAAATTTAGGAACTCAAAAAAGGCATTATCAACTTAGCGGTTTTATAAATCCATTTGCATCATTGCAAAGCTTAAGTATGGCATCTTCTGGTACTGACTTATTTCATCATTTAGATTTCTTAAATGCAGCTGAAGTATATAGAAGATATTTTATTAAAACATTAAATGATGAATATGCGTTTGGTGGATCTAAAACTGGAGAGCGTGGATGGAAAGCGAGTAATAAATTTTTCAGATCAATAAAAGATTTTAGTTATAAGGAAGCCAACTTTCTTTCTGTTTTATCTAAATATTCCATCGATATTTTATGTCTTCTTTTTTGGGCACTTACCTTAGTGTTTATCATTAACATTTTTTCAGTTAAAGAATTTTATGATGAATTTTAGCGTTTTTTTATATGAGTTTAAACATTTTATTCGAGATAAAGCAAAACTCCTATCTTACATCTGTTTTATACTCTTATGTGTTTTTTCTATCTATAATGGATTTGAAATCATGCATAAACAACAGAATACAATCACAGAAATTCAAAATAATCAGAATTTAGAATCTACTAAACTACTTGAATGGGTAAAAAATAAAAGTGGTCCAGAAGGTAAGCCATGGGTTAATATTGAAGATCCATATTGGGCTATTAGATATATACCGTCATATATAATTAAGACCCCATCCTCATTATTTCCACTTGGGATAGGGCAATCTGAACAATTTGGATTTTATAAAAAAGTTACTAGATGGAGTTCTACGTATGATTCAGATATGGTAGAGGAAACATCAAATTATGAGAGATTAATTAATGGAAATATTGATTTTTCTTTTCTGATAATTTTTTTGCTTCCCATTTTGTTAATCATTCTTACATATAATATTAATGGACTAGAAAAGGATTTGAACTTTGATAAGTTAATTTCTATACAAAATAATATGATGAATTTTTGGATTGTGAATAGATTGTTTTTTTATCTTGTGTTATTAATTTTTTCAGTTGATGTTTTAATTTTAGGTGTAGGATTATTTAATGGAACACAACATGATATCCCATCTATCTTGAAAATAGTTTTGATTTCTAATATATATATTATTTCATTTGCTATTGTGTTTTATTTTATTAATAAAAATGCAAGTAGTAGCAGCTCCGCTGCATTTAATATGATTAGTATATGGATGTTATTTTGTGTTGTTATACCTGGTTCTGTGCATCAGTATGTAAGTTTCAGATATCCTGTTAATTATATGATTGATTTCTTAGATGTAAATAGAAAACAAACATATGAAGTGTTTAAATTAGACAATATTGATTTGTACGATGTTTTAATGGAAATACATCCTGAATTATCAGAAACAAATAAATCGCAAGAATCAACATTAGATAATCTAGATAATCAACTAATACGAAGGAGTATAAGCACAATTATCAATCAAATGAATATTGATGCAGCAAATGAGATTGAAATGCAGAATAAAGATAAGAATGACCTTATAAAGTTTAGTTATTTTTTTAACCCCATATCATATGTTCAAAATTTATGGAATTCATGTACCTTTACTGATTATAATGCATATCGGAAATTTCGTTTAGAGATAGAAAATTCTGTTATTGCTAGAAACAAATTAATGGTGCTTGAATTATGGAAAGAAAATAAAGTGGATAAGGATAGATGTAAAGAGTATTTAGAAGTATTAACAAATTAATAAAATAGTATGAAAAATTTATTTTTAATGATAATGATTAGCCTTGTGTTGATTTCTTGTAATTCTGAACAAGAGAGTATTAAATCAAATCACGGATTAAACTTTAAGGAAATAAAAAAGAAAAAGAATAGTGGGTTTAATTTTGAAAGCAAAAACTATAATTTCAAAAAACCAGCTAAAGACTCTGATTTGCATAAAGGATGCACCGCTCCTTGTTGTTCACATTAAAAGAAATAATATTCAATAATTTTAAAAAAATATTTTCCTGTAAATCAAATATTTTTTTATTAGATACTTGACCTAATTTTTTTCTTCTAATAGTTTCTATATTTTTTGTAATTTTGTATTATAAAGGCAACATACATTTTTAAATAGATTTATGAAATTGTTAGAGGGAAAGAATATTATTTTAACCGGTGCTAGTAGAGGTATTGGAAAGGGTATTGCAAAGGTGTTTGCAATACATGGAGCAAATATTGCTTTTACTTATCGTTCATCGAAAGAAAAAGCAAAAGCTTTAGAAGATGAATTATTAGCAAATGGTTCTAAGGTTAAAGCTTATGAATCCGATGCGTCTGATTTTGAATCAGCACAGCAATTATCTAAAGATGTAATGGAGGAGTTTGGAAGTATTGATGTTCTTGTGAATAATGCAGGTATTACTAACGATAATTTGTTAATGCGTATGTCAGAGGAAGATTTTGATAGTGTTATGACCATAAATATGAAATCTGTTTTTAATATGACAAAAGCTGTTACAACTCCTATGCTGAAAGCAAGGGCAGGTTCTATTATTAATATGAGTTCAGTTGTTGGAATTAAAGGTAATGCTGGTCAAGCTAATTATGCTGCTTCTAAGGCTGCAATTAATGGTTTTACAAAATCTATTGCTTTAGAGTTGGGTTCAAGAAATATAAGGTGTAATGCTATTGCTCCTGGTTTTATTGAAACTGAGATGACGGATGCTTTAGAATCAGATACTGTAAAAAAGTGGAGAGAGCAAATTCCATTAAGAAGAGGTGGTAATACAGAAGATATTGCAAATACAACTTTGTTTTTAGCATCTGATTTATCTGCTTATGTTACAGGTCAAGTAATTAATGTTTGTGGGGGTATGCTAACGTAGTTATATGTTCGGAGTCTATTTAGATTTTCCATTTTACTATATTGTAATTTGCGTTCTGTTGGGATTAAGCTATGCTTCTTTTTTGTATAAAAGAGAGAAAGATATAGACTTTACCAAACTGACTTTTGGATTGTTTATTTGTCGATCGCTTTTCATTACTATTTTATCTTTATTATTGTTAAACCCTGTTTTCAAATCAAAAGTTAATAGTATTGAAAAGCCTGTAATTATTATTGCTAAAGATGATTCTGCATCTTTAAAAGAAAATATTAATAAGGAGTTGCTAGAGATGCAGAGAAGCTTTGATAATTTCGAAGTTTTTTCATATTCTTTTTCGGATAAGGTGGTTGATG
>MDSW01100026.1_pt1 | contig 11184 bp, 10 predicted proteins | sample 811171 | NCBI WGS metagenome assembly MDSW01 (sample SAMN05326641, study PRJNA326480) | marine metagenome | isolation source: seawater | place: Atlantic Ocean: North West | collected 2012 | reverse complement strand
TATTTTGTGCGAGAATTTTTGGACCAATCAAAGATTATGAATGTCTTTGTGGTAAATATAAAAGAATGAAATTTAGAGGCATTATCTGTGAAAAATGTGGAGTTGAAATAACAAAATCTAATGTAAGAAGAGAAAGAATGGGCCACATAAATTTAGCTACTCCTGTAGCACACATATGGTTTTTAAAATCATTACCTAGCAGAATTTCTTTAGCAATTGATATGAAACTCAAAGAAGTAGAGAGGGTTTTGTACTTTGAAAATTTTATAGTTATTGAACCAGGGTTAACTGGTTTAAAAAAAAATCAACTAATCAACGAAGAAGAATTAGCAAAATATCAAGATGAGTATGGAGAAGAGGCATTTACTGCTGGTATTGGTGCCGAGGCTATACTTGAGATATTAAAATCTTTAGATCTTGAAACAGAAAAAACGTTGCTAACTAAAGCTATTAATGAAACTAAATCAAAAGTTGCTGAAGAAAGATCTATTAAAAGGTTAAAACTAATAGAATCCTTTATTGAAACAGGACAAAAACCTGAGTGGATGATATTGACAACAATACCAGTAATACCTCCTGAACTAAGACCATTAGTTCCTCTTGATGGAGGAAGGTTTGCAACATCTGATTTAAACGATCTATATAGAAGGGTAATTAATAGAAATAATCGTCTTAAAAGATTAATGGATTTAAAAGCTCCTGATATAATTATTAGGAATGAAAAAAGGATGCTCCAAGAATCTGTTGACGCTTTATTTGATAATGGAAGAAGAGGAAGGGTGATAACAGGCACAGGCAAAAGACCTTTAAAATCATTAGCTGAAATGTTAAAAGGAAAACAAGGTAGGTTTAGACAAAACTTATTAGGAAAAAGGGTAGATTACTCCGGAAGATCGGTAATTGTGGTCGGTCCAGATTTAAAACTCCATGAATGTGGTTTACCAAAAAAGATGGCTTTAGAATTATTTAAACCATTTTTATACGCGCGATTGAATAAACTTGGGCTTGCGTCAACAATAAAACAGGCAAAAAAACTAGTAGAAAAAGAAACTAATGCAGTTTGGGATGCACTTGAATTAATTGTTAGAGAACATCCAGTTTTATTAAATAGAGCTCCAACTCTTCATAGGTTGGGTGTTCAGGCATTTGAGCCAAAATTAATAGAAGGTAATGCAATAGAGTTACACCCACTTACTTGCGCTGCATTTAATGCTGATTTTGATGGAGATCAAATGGCTGTACACATCCCTTTAAGTTTAGAAGCTCAACTTGAAGCTAGAGTGTTAATGATGTCTACAAATAATATTTTAAGTCCATCCAATGGAAAACCAATTATAGTTCCAAGCCAAGATATGATTTTGGGTATTTATTATTTATCACAACCGCCAGTTCAAAACGATAAGATTGAGGGATATTTTGTTGATAATGCCGAAATTGAACATGCTTTAGAAAGCGGACAAATTAAAGTCCATTCAAAAATTATTTCAAGATTTGAAACGATAGATGATAAAGGAAACAAGAAAATTGAGAAATATACAAGTACAGTAGGAAGATTTTTATTAGCTAATGTTCTTCCTAAAAATACGAATATTAAATTTTCACTTGTAGATAGATTACTTCCTAAAAAAACAGTTTCGGAGGTTATAGATATTGTATTTAGATTTTGTGGACAAAAGAAAACGGTTATATTTTGTGATAAATTGAAAGATCTAGGATTTAAGCATGCATTTAGAGCCGGAATATCTTTTGGAAAAGATGATTTAGTTATACCTCAAAATAAAAGTCAATTAATTGAAGAAACTAAAAAACTTATAGCTGATTATGAAAACCAATATTCCGAGGGTTTGATAACTAGAGGTGAAAAATACAATAAGGTCGTTGATGCATGGTCTAAATGTACTGACAAAGTAGCTGGCGAAATGATGAAGGGAATTTCTGCAACAGAAACAACTGAAGAAGGTTTAAAAATCAATTCTGTTTTTATGATGGCTGATAGTGGAGCAAGAGGTTCAGCGGCTCAAATGAAACAACTTGCCGGCATGAGAGGTCTTATTGCAAAACCTTCTGGCGAAATTATAGAAACACCAATAACTTCTAACTTTAAAGAAGGTTTAACTGCTTTAGAGTACTTTAATTCAACTCACGGAGCCCGAAAAGGATTAGCCGATACTGCTCTAAAAACTGCAAATTCTGGTTATTTGACTAGAAGATTATGTGATGTTGCTCAAGACTTAACTATTACTAAAGAAAAATGTGAAAAACCAGGTCATATAAAACTTTCTGAAATTATTGAGGGTGGAAATGTAATCGTTAGTCTTTCAGAAAGAGCATTAGGTAGAGTGGCAGCTACAGATATTAAGAATCCAATTACTGGAGATATAATATTGAAAAAAAATCAAATGATTGATGAGTTTGCTTGTGAAAAAATTGATGCTTCTGGAGTTAAAATGACTTCCGTATATTCGGTTATGACTTGTAGTTCTAGAGAAGGGGTGTGTGCTAGATGCTATGGAAGGGATTTATCAAGAGGTAAACTAGTACACGTTGGAGAAGCGATAGGAATGATTTCAGCTCAATCCATTGGGGAACCAGGAACTCAACTTACAATGAGAACTTTTCATGTCGGTGGTACTGCATCAATAAAACAAGACTCTCAAATTGTTTCAAAAACTGATGGAATTTTAAAAATAATAAATACAAACTTAATTGAAGATTCTAAAAAAAATCTCATCGTGATGGGCAGAAATACCCAATTATCCATCGAAGATGAAAAAGGAATGCAAGTAGCTGTTTACAAAGTACCTTACGGTTCTAAAGTGTTCTTTCAAAATGGGGATAAAATCAAAAAAAATGCAAAAATTTGCGAATGGGATCCATATACAACTCCAGTGATTGCTGAAAAAAGTGGTATAGCTGGTTATGTTGATTTGATTGATGGAGTTTCATTACAGGAAATAACTGATGACACTACAGGTATTTCTTCAAAATCTGTAATTGATTGGAGATCACAATCAAAAAATACTGATTTAAAACCAAGAATAACTTTAAGAGACGAAAAAGGAAATGTTATAAAAAAAGCTGATGATAATGAAGCAAGATATTATTTAGTCCCAGACTCAATTCTTTCTGTTAAAGATGGACAAAAAATATTTGCTGGCGATGTAATAGCTAGACTTCCAAAAGAAACTTCAAAAACAAAAGATATAACTGGAGGATTACCACGTGTAGCAGAATTGTTTGAAGCTAGAAAAGCTAAGGATAGCGCAATTATTGCTGAAAATGATGGAAAAGTTTTATTTGGAAAAGAAGTAAGAGGGAAGCAAAGAGTATCAATCGTTTCTGATAACAACGAAACATCTAATTATTTAATACCTAAAGGTAAACATATTAATTTTAATCAAGGCGAAAAAATTTCAAAAGGTGAATATTTGTTGGATGGTCAACCTTTGCCTCACGATATTTTGAGAATATTAGGAATAGAAGAACTAACAGAATACTTTGTAAATCAAGTTCAAGAAGTTTATAGATTACAAGGAGTTGTAATAAATGATAAACATATTGAAACTATTTTAAGACAGATGCTTAAAAAAGTTGAAATCAAAGAGTCTGGAGATTCTAATTTATTACCTGGTGAGATAGTTGATAGAAATAAATTCGATATGATGAACGAAAAATTGAAGGAAGAAAATAAAAAACCAGCTATTGGTGAAAGAGTATTAATGGGTATTACCAAAGCATCTCTTCAAACAGAATCATTTATATCCGCGGCTTCTTTCCAAGAAACTACCAGAGTTTTAACAGATGCAGCAATAAAAGGTAAAATTGATAAACTTCAAGGTTTAAAAGAAAACGTAATTGTTGGTAGATTAGTGCCTGCTGGAACAGGTTCAATTAAGAATGACTGGAATAAAAAAGCCCTTGATGATGACAAACAATTTTTATCAGAGCAGGATAAAATTGAACCCTCAGAAACTCAAGTAAATCAGTAAAAAAAACCTTTTAAAATTATCATTTTAATTTGACAAAGTAAGATTCTATAGTATTTTGGCGATATTTTTGGTTGGAATGTAGTACATTTAGTACTAAACGCTGCCACAAATAACCTGTCAGTTATTTCATCAAAAATTAAACTATTAATTTAAAAATATGCCGACAATTAACCAATTGTTAAGAAAAAAAAGAGTTAAAGTAAAATCCAGGGATAAAGTTCCTGCATTGGAAAAGTCACCTCAAAAAAGAGGTGTTTGTGTAAAAGTTTATACAACAACACCTAAAAAACCAAATTCTGCATTAAGAAAAGTTGCAAGGGTAAGACTTTCAAATGGTCACGAAGTAACATCTTATATTCCGGGAGAAGGTCATAACTTACAAGAACACTCAGTAGTTTTAATTAGAGGCGGACGAGTTAAAGATTTACCAGGTGTTAGATATCATATTCTTAGAGGAAACCTAGACACTCAAGGTGTAACAGCTAGAAAACAACAACGTTCAAAATATGGAGCAAAAAAAGGTAAATAAAATGTCAAGAAAAAAAAGAGCTCCAAAAAAAATTCAAGCAGTAGATCCAGTTTATAAGTCAACAGTTATACCAAAATTAGTTAATTCAATAATGTATGATGGAAAAAAAACTATAGCTGAAAAAATAGTTTATGATGCCATTGAAAAAATTAAATCTAAAGTCAAAGAAGAACCTTTGAATGTTTTTAATGAAGCAATTAACAATATTAAGCCTACTGTAGAAGTTAGATCAAGAAGAGTGGGTGGAGCTACCTATCAAGTTCCGGTAGAAGTCAAATCAAAAAGATCTCAAGCATTAGCTTTAAGATGGTTGATTGATGCGTCAAGAAAAAGAAAAGATAAAAAAATGTCAGATAAAATATTTAATGAAATTTATGACGCTTATCAAAATAAAGGATCGGCAATAAAGAAAAAAGAGGATACTCATAAAATGGCAGAGTCTAATAAAGCATTTGCTCATTTTAGATGGTAAAAAATTATGCCCAGAACACATAAATTAGATAAATACAGAAACATCGGTATCATGGCTCACATTGATGCCGGTAAAACTACTACCACCGAAAGAATTCTTTATTATACAGGTAAAAGCCATAAAATTGGTGAAGTTCATGATGGTGCTGCAACAATGGACTGGATGGAGCAAGAGCAAGAAAGAGGAATAACAATTACATCGGCAGCGACAACATGTTTTTGGAGGGAACATAGAATTAATATCATTGATACTCCAGGCCATGTTGATTTTACAATTGAGGTTGAAAGATCTTTGAAAGTTCTTGATGGAGCAGTTGCTGTTTTTGACGGTGTAGCTGGTGTTGAACCACAATCTGAAACTGTTTGGAGACAAGCTGATAAATATAAAGTTCCTAGGATTTGTTTTGTTAATAAATTAGACAGAACAGGAGCAGACTTTTTTAGATGTGTAGATATGATTAAAGATAGACTTGGCGCAAAACCTCTAGTTATGCAAGTACCAATAGGAATAGAGTCATCTCTTCAAGGTGTTGTTGATTTAGTAAAAATGAAAGCTATTGTTTGGAAAAATGAGGATCTTGGTGCTGCCTGGGAAGAAAAAGAAATTCCAGCTGAACTTAAAGAAATTTCAGAAAAATACAGACAAGAATTAGTTGAGACTGCTGTTGAACAGAATGAGAAACTTATGGAAAGTTATTTAAACGGAGAAGAGATTAAAAGCGAAGATTTAACTAAATGTATTAGAAAAGGGTGCCTAAATTTTGACTTTGTTCCAGTTTTGACTGGTTCAGCTTTTAAAAATAAAGGTGTCCAGCCATTATTAGATGCTGTTGTAGAATATCTACCAAGTCCTGTAGATATTGGTTCAATTAAAGGTAAAAAACCAGGTTCTGATGAAGAATTAGAAATGAAATTTGATGATAGTGCTCCTTTTTCAGCCCTTGCTTTTAAAGTTGCAAACGACCCTTTTGTTGGATCTCTTACGTTTATAAGGATTTATTCAGGAACCGTTAAATCTGGAACAGGTATTTACAATACTTCGAAAGATAAAGAAGAAAGAGTTGGTAGAATGCTGTTAATGCATGCTAACTCAAGAGAAGATATAAAAGAAGCTAATGCTGGAGATATCGTCGCTTTAGCAGGCTTAAAAAATACTATAACTGGACACACTTTATCAGACGAAAACAATCCAGTTCTTTTAGAACCGATGGAGTTTCCTGATCCAGTAATTGAGATCGCTGTTGAACCTAAAACCAAAGGTGATCAGGAAAAAATGGGTGAAGCACTTGGAAGACTCGCGAAAGAAGATCCTTCATTCAGAGTAACATCTGATGAAGAGTCAGGACAGACTATTATTAAAGGTATGGGCGAACTTCACTTGGATATAATTGTTGATAGAATGAAAAGAGAATTTAAAGTAGAAGCGAATGTTGGAGCTCCACAAGTAGCATATCGTGAAACAATTCTTAAAAATGCAGAATTTGACTATACACATAAGAAGCAAAGTGGTGGAGCAGGACAATTTGCAAGAGTAAAATTATCAATAGAACCACTTGAGCCAGGTAAAGGAAGAGAAGTTGAAAGTAAAATTAAAGGTGGTGCAATACCAAAAGAATTTATTCCAGGCGTAGAAAAAGGGATAGAATCAGTTTCTGATACAGGAATTTTAGCAGGATTTCCAATTATAGATTATAAAGTGACAATTCTAGATGGATTACATCACGATGTAGACTCAAGTGTGCTAGCATTTGAGCTAGCATCTAGACAATGTTTTAAAGAAGCTTGTAGCAAAGCTACTTTAAAATTACTAGAGCCAGTAATGAGAGTTGAGGTAGTGACACCAGAAGACTATATGGGTGATGTTATAGGTGATTTAAACAGTAGACGAGGACAAATAAGTACACAAGAGCAAAGAGGTAATGCAACAGTCATTACTGCAATGGTTCCCCTAGCAAATATGTTTGGTTATATTAATGCTTTAAGATCAATGTCTCAAGGCAGAGCTCAATACTCAATGTTTTTTGATCATTATGATAAAGTTCCACAAAATGTTCAAGATGAGGTTACAAAGAAAACAGGATAGATTATGGAAAAACAAAATATTAGAATTAAGTTGAGAGCATATGATAATAAAATATTAGACCAATCGACTGAGGAAATTGTAAATACTGTGAAAAGAACTGGAGCAAATATTAAAGGACCAATTCCATTACCTACAAGAATTGAAAAGTATACAGTTTTGAGATCACCTCATATAGATAAAAAGAGTAGAGAACAGTTTGAGACAAGAACACATAAAAGACTGATTGATATAATTGAACCAACTCCACAGACAGTTGAAGCTTTAATGAAATTAGATTTGGCATCAGGAGTAGATGTGGAAATTAAAATATAATTATGACTGAAGTTGCACTTATAGGAAAAAAAATTGGAATGACGCGAGAATTTTACAAATCTGGCCAATCTGTACCCGTTACAGTTGTTAAAATGGAAAAAGCAAGAGTTATCCAAGTAATTAAAAAAGACCAAAGAGGTTATGATTCTGTTCAACTAGGTTTTGGGAAAATTAAAAATTCAAAATTAACAAAGTCAATGAAGGGGTTTTACGCAAAGAAAAATACAGAACCAAAAAAGATTTTAAAAGAATTTAGAGTAAAAAATACCGAAAATTTTAAAGAAGGAAATGAATTTGGTTTAGAAATTTTTAAAGAGGTAAAATTTGTAGATATAAGATCAAAAACCATTGGTAAAGGTTTTGCGGGCGTAATGAAAAAATATAACTTTGCTGGTTTAAGAGCAACCCACGGTGTATCAGTTTCGCACAGATCGCATGGATCTACTGGTCAAAGGCAAGATCCTGGAAAAGTTTTTAAAGGAAAAAAAATGGCTGGACACATGGGGAATAAATTAAGAACTATACAAAATATAGAGATTATTAAATCAGATATAGAAAATAATTTACTTTATCTAAAAGGTTCAATACCTGGGTCAAAAAATACAGAGGTTTTAGTTAAAAAAGCAAAAAAAAATATTCACAAACTAACGGTAAACGAAAAAATCGAAGCAGCAGAAAAAGCAAAAAAAATACCAGAAAAGAAAAAGAAATAGTATGAAAATAGAAAAAATTAATCTAGACGGCAAAAAAAGTTCAATTGAGGTTTTGGATAAAATATTCTCTGGTAATATAAATAAAAATTTAGTTGAAAAAGTACTTTACAAAACTAATGCAAATTACAAAGGAAGACACGCTAAAACCAAACAACAAAATGAAATTAAGGGATCAACATCGAAAATATACGCACAGAAAGGGACTGGTAATGCAAGACATGCAAGCAGAAAAGCACCAATATTTGTAGGTGGTGGTGTTGCTCATGGTCCCAAAGGAGCGCTTGCTTATAAAAAAAGAAAATTAACAAAAAGTGAAAAAAAACTTAGCATAGCATCTCTTATTACAGAAAAAAATAAACTTAAAAATTTAATCATATTCAACGATTTTACGAATGAAATAAAAAAGACTAAGGAAATGTATAAAATTGTTAACAAATTTGAAATTAAAGACTCTTTAATAATTTTAGATAAAAAATCAAAAGATAAGATTTACAAATCTGCACGAAATATACCAAATATTAAAGTTACTGACATTAATCACTTCAGTGCTTTTGATATTGTTAAATTTAAAAAAGTAGTTTTTACAGAAAGTTCAGTTAAAGAGTTAGAAAAGAGATATATATAAAATGCAAAAAATTAGTTTATACGATAAAATCTATTCACCTGTAGTTACTGAAAAGTCAACTAATTTGTCTGAACAAAATAAAATAGTTTTTAAAGTACCAGGAAAAACAAATAAAGTTAGTATTAAAAAAAATATTGAGAAAATTTTTAAAGTAAATGTAATAAAGGTAAATATAATTAATAAACAAAATAGAAAAAAATTAACAAGAGGAAGAAAAGTAAAAGTTAAAGGTTATAAAAAAGCAATTATAACTTTAAAAAAAGGTCAAAGTATTGACTTAACAACAGGTATTTAATAATGGCATTAAAATCTTTTAAACCTTATACGAAATCTACAAGAGGCACTATTTTAATTGATAGATCTGGACTATGGAAAGGTAAACCTTTTAAATCTCTTGTTTCTCGAAAAAATTCTAGAAAAGGTAGAAACAATATTGGAAGAATTACATCAAGAAATAGAGCTGGTGGTCATAAAAAAATGTATAGAGAGATTGATTTTTATAAAAAGAAATTTGATATAGAGGCTACTGTAGAGAGAATTGAGTATGATCCCAATAGATCTTGTTACATCATGCTGGTTAAATTCGATGATGGAGTTTACAAATATTACTTGGCACCACAAAAAATTAAAGCTGGAGATAAAATAATTAATGGAAATAAAAAGGAAATTAAAATTGGAAACTGTATGCCTTTACAAGATATACCAGTTGGAATTGAAATTCATAACGTTGAGATTCAACCAGGATCTGGGGGTAAAATAGCTCGATCAGCTGGTACCTCAGTAACAATATCAGGTATAGATGGAAATTATTCCTTGATTAAAATGACATCTGGTGAAGTGAGAAAAATAGACTCAAGGTCACTTGCTACAATTGGGGTTTTATCAAATCCAGATCAAAAAAACATCAAAATAGGCAAAGCAGGAAGATCAAGATGGCTTGGTAGACGTCCACATACCAGAGGTGTTGTAATGAATCCAGTAGACCATCCTCACGGAGGTGGTGAAGGAAAAAGTGCCGGAGGAAGACATCCAGTTTCACGAACAGGTCAATCTGCTAAGGGTTTAAAAACTAGAGATAATAAAAGAACAGACAAATTTATAATTAGAAGAAGAAAAAAGAAAAAGGATTAAGTTAAGTAGTATGGCAAGATCAGTATGGAAAGGACCTTTTGTAGAAGAAAGCTTGATAAAAAAAGTAGATCTACAGAAAAAAGAAACAAATAAAAAACCAATTAAAACTTGGTCAAGAAAGTCTACTATAATTCCTGATTTTGTGGGATGTAGTTTTTTGATTTACAATGGAAAAAAGTTTATCCCTCTTACAATTTCAGAAGATATGGTAGGACACAAACTTGGTGAATTTGCGCCTACGAGAACTTTCGCTGGGCATACACCAGCAGATAAAAAAGCTGCAAAAGATGCTAACGCAGATAGTAAAGTAGAGAAAAAATAATGAGCAAAAAAAAGAAAAATAAAGATACAAAAGATAAATTGGTAAAATCGGTAAACAAGAATGTAAGGTCAAGTGTTAGAAAATTAAATCCAATTTTAAAGGGTATAGTGGGCAAAAAAGTTGATATAGCTATAAGAGATCTAGAATTTTCAGAAAAAAGAATTTCTAAAGATATAAAAAAAACAATTTCTTCTGCAGTAGCAAATGCTGAAAATAATTATCAATACGATATAGATAAACTATTTATAAAAGAAGCTTTTTGTGGAAAACAAATAATTATGAAAAGATTTAGAGCAAGAGCAAAAGGAAGAGCAGCTCCAATTATAAAGCCTTATTCAAATGTAACAATCATATTAACAGAGTCACAGAAAAAAACGGAGAGTTATGGGTCAAAAAGTTAATCCTGTTGGTTTAAGATTAGGAATAAATAGAGGTTGGGACTCTGTTTGGTATGCTAAAAAGAAAGATTTTGGAAGTTATCTAATTGAAGACTTCAAAATAAGAGAATATATAAAAAAAAATGTTATTAATTCTGGTGTATCAAAGGTGATGATAGAAAGAACTTCAAAAAAATGTTTTGTGACAATATATACTTCTAGACCAGGTTTCGTTATAGGAAAAAAAGGAAGCGATATTGAAAAAATTAAAAATAAACTATCAAGTATTACATCTAATGAAGTTAGCTTAAACATAAAAGAAGTTAAAAAACCCGAAACTAATAGTTTTTTAGTTGCTGAAAACATAGCTCAACAATTAGTTAAAAGAATTTCATATAGAAGAGCAATGAAACGATCAATGCAATCGGCATTAAGATTGGGCGCAAAAGGAATTAAAGTCTCTATTAGTGGTAGGTTGGGCGGAAATGAAATAGCAAGAACAGAATGGTTGAGAGAAGGAAGTATACCATCACATACACTAAGAGCCGATATTGATTATGCGGAGTCGGAAGCATTAACTACGTATGGAATTATAGGAATTAAAGTTTGGATTTATAAAGGAGAAATTTTTA
>MDSW01016500.1_pt1 | contig 11184 bp, 7 predicted proteins | sample 811171 | NCBI WGS metagenome assembly MDSW01 (sample SAMN05326641, study PRJNA326480) | marine metagenome | isolation source: seawater | place: Atlantic Ocean: North West | collected 2012 | reverse complement strand
ATCTCACTTGAAGGAAATATGAAACCATATTCTTTAGAATGTGAAATGATTTTTTTAAGTGAGTCGTTATCCATCAGTATATTGCAAAAATAGTTCTTTTTAGTATTTTAAATACGTTAATTTGTAATGAATTAATTAAATGAGAAATCTAATCTACTTTTTACTATCAACCCTTATAATAAATGGTTGTGCAAAAAGAGCTAGTCCAACAGGTGGACCAAAGGACTCTATCCCTCCAGTTTTAGTTAACGCTAATCCAAAATTAAATTCAACGAATTTTGATTCAGAGGAGATTAAACTTACTTTTGATGAGTGGATAAATCTTGACAAAGTTCAGGATCAATTAATTATTTCACCTCCAATAGATAACAATGCCTATGAAATCAAGCCTCTCTCAGGTGTAACTAAAAAAGTGTTTATAAAATTTATTGATTCTTTAGAATCTGAGACTACTTACTCAATAAATTTTGGGAATAGCATTAAGGATAATAATGAAAATAATGTACTTACTTTTTTTAATTATACCTTTTCAACTGGAGAAACACTTGATTCATTATATGTAACCGGATTAGTTTCTGATGCATTTGAAAGAGAATCTAATACTTATATTTCAATGCAACTATATAGAATTGACTCAATCCATGAAGATTCTATTATTTTTAAAAATAAACCAACCTATATATCAAATACATTAGACTCAACTTCTTATAAGTTTCAAAATGTTAAAGAAGGAAGATATTTAATTATTGCATTAAAAGACTTAAATAATGATTATCTATTTGATCCATTTTTTGAGAAAATTGGATTTATTGATTCTTTAATAACTTTACCAAAAGATTCAATAATTGATTTCAAGTTATTCAAGGAAGATACAGAATTAGTTTGGGATAAGCCTGAGTTTATTAATAGTGAGAAAATTGGATTTGGATATTTTGGAAAATTGAAATTAGATAGAATTGAGTTAATTTCCAAAATTCCTGATAGTGTTAGTTATACTTTTTTAAAAGAAAAGGAAACAGATACATTAAACCTTTGGCTTTCAAGAAACAGTTTTGATTCTTTAAATTTTAATTTGATAGAAAAAGATACTATTAAGCTCACAACTGTAAAGTTTGACAGAGAAAGAGACACTTTAATTGATTCCCTTAGAATCTCCTCAAAAACTACAAATATTTTACATCTTAAAGACTCATTCAAATTATCATATAATATTCCTATTCATAAGATTGTTGATTCTTTAATAAATATCAGAGATATTGACTCTTTATTAGTAGAATTTAAAACTAAAATCAATAACTATGAAGAGGAAATTGATATTATATTTGAGGCATCACCCTCTGATGAATACAGTATCAATTTATATCCAAATGCAATTGTAGATATAAGAGGTAATATAAATGACTCATTACAGTATAAGGTTATAACTCAAACTCTAGAAGACTATGGAAATATATATCTAGATATAGTTAGAAATAATGATTCAAAATATATACTTCATCTTATTGATAATAATGGAGACATTATAAGAGAGTATAATAATGTTTTTCAAAATTCCACTTATAGTTTTGATCTTATCAAGCCTGGTAAATATTCATTCAGATTAATTGAAGATTTAAATGAAAATAATCAGTGGGATACAGGAAATTATTTAAACAAAATACAACCGGAACCGGTTTATTATAGTAAAGGTGAAATTGATGTTAGGGCAAATTGGGACCTCAATGAAACCTTTAATTTAAATTCTCTAATTTCACCGTTAGACTCAATAAACAAATAAATATGAAGAATTACTGCTTAATTATTTTCATGCTATCGATTAATATAATCTATACACAGACAAATTATTTTCCTGAAAAAGGTGAGTGGGAAACTAAATCTCCATCTGAGCTTGGGTATGATGAAGATAAAATTAATGATGCAATAAATTATATTATTAAAAATCAAAATAATGGAGATAAGGATTTAAGAGTTGAAATATTAAAAGGATTTTCAGCAGAACCATACCACAGTATAAAAGGGCCAACAAAAAAAAGAGGTAACACTAATGGATTAATAATTAAAGATGGATATATAATTGCTTCATGGGGAGACACGAGTAGAGTTGATATGACATTTAGTGTGACAAAAAGTTATCTTTCCGCTACAACAGGTATTGCAGTTGATAATGATCTTATAAATTCAGAAAAGGATTTTGTGTCAGAATATATATGGGATAAAACTTACGATGGAAATAAAAATTCTAGAATAACATGGGAGCATTTACTTAACCAATCTTCTGGTTGGAAGGGAAGTTTGTGGGGCATTAATGATTGGGAAGACAGGCCAGATATAAGTAAAACTATAGATGACTGGAGATCAGAACCACAGAAAGAGCCAGGAACCTACTATAAATATAATGATGTAAGGGTTAATGTATTGGCATATTCACTTTTGCATGTTTTTAGGGAGTCATTACCAAAGGTTTTAAAAAAGTCAATTATGGATCCAATTGGAGCATCTGATACTTGGAGATGGTATGGTTATGAGAATTCTTGGGTAAACGTTGATGGTTTGATGATTCAATCTGTATCAGGAGGAGGTCACAATGGTGGAGGAATATTCATTAGCTCTGAGGACCATGCAAGATTTGGTCTCCTTTATTTAAACAAGGGAATGTGGAATGGGCAAAGAATTATTTCTAAAGAATGGATAGAGAAATCTATTACACCCTCAAAAACTAATCCTGAATATGGATATATGTGGTGGATTAATTCTGAAAAAGGTGAAGATTATGAAACCACTGATTGGAAAAATGTCCCAACTAATATTTTTTATGGAAGTGGTTTTGGAGGTAATAAAGTAATTATAATTCCGGACGAAAACATGGTAGTTGTTGGAAGGTGGATTGGGAGTCAAACAGAAAGTACTTTTATCAGAATGATATTAGACTCTAAATAATTAAATTTTAGCTTTATAAAACTCTCTATTCATTTTAGCAATGTTCTTTATTGATATACCCTTTGGACACTCAACCTCACATGCGCCTGTATTAGTGCAATTACCAAAACCCTCTTCATCCATTTGTTTAACCATATTAAGAACTCTTTCTTTTGCTTCAACTTGTCCTTGAGGAAGATATGAAAATTGAGAAACTTTTGCTGAAACATATAACATAGCTGATGCATTTTTACAAGTTGCTACACATGCTCCACAACCAATACAAGTTGCAGCGTCAAATGCATTATCTGCATCTTCCTTTCTTATAGGTGTAGTATTAGCATCCTGAGTATTACCTGATGTGTTTATACTAATATAACCACCTGAATGTTGGATTCTGTCAAAGGCAGATCTGTCAACAACTAAATCCTTAATAATAGGGAAAGATTTAGCTCTAAAAGGCTCAACAACTATCGAATCACCATCTTTAAATTTTCTCATGTGAAGTTGACAAGTGGTTATTCCCTTATCAGGCCCATGTGCTCTTCCGTTAATAAATAAAGAACAACTACCACAAATCCCCTCACGACAATCGTGGTCAAAAGAAATTGGATCAATATTTTCATTTATTAACCTTTGATTTAGTACATCGAGCATTTCAAGAAAAGACATATCAGGAGTTATATCATCAATTTCATAATTGGTGAACCCTCCCTTAGTATCAACATTTTCCTGCCTCCATATTTTAAGCTTAAGTTTCATATTAATATTTTGCAGGTAAATTATTTGTTACTGTTTTTTTTATGAAATCCCTTAGATCTTGATTTGATTTTTGTAGATCTTCTCTTCTTAAGTACATCATGTGACCACTTTCATATCCTTTAAATGTAAACCTTTCTTTAAGTTTTCCTGAAGGGTCAACTTGTTGAATCGTATATTTTGCTGCTGAAAATGTTGTTGCTCCATCATAATAACCAGACTGAATTAAAACATTTAAAAAAGGGTTTTCAGCAATTGCTTCTCTAAACCTTCTTCTAATATTTACATTCTCTGTATTCCATGGTCTAACTGACAATTCATCTCTCGCCCATGTATTGTACTTTATATCTGTTTTAAAATTTAAAATTTCTCTAATGTAAGAGTTCATTGCAGGAGTAAATGCATGGTCCCAAGAACTAAGTTCTTGTGGATATTCAGGATAAGTTCCCCCGTCTTTACTATCGATTCCCTTATATCTAGAATCTAACCTTCCTATTGTGAAGCCCTCTTCCCTCAACAACTCTTTCCAAAACAGTCCAGTTGTTATTATTAGGTTATTATCTAATATTACATTGTATCCTATTCCTGTAAGGGATTCAATTTTTTTTGCAATGTCTTCTTTCAAATTTTTATTTAAATATCCTCCCTTTGCAATTGAAGGGAGTAAATCATAGTAAGCAAAATTCTCAGAAATTTCAATTACATCAGATAAAGTTTTATTCTGAAGTTCATCACTAAGTTTTTTATGGTACCATGCTGTAGCTGTAAAATAGGGAAAATCAACAATTGGCTGAACAATATTTCCACCACCTCTTGCATAATTATAGTCTTGAAGTTCATAATCAGCAGGAGAGACAAGTACTACTCCATTTAGATATAACCATTGATTTTGTTGTAACTCATGAGCTAATCCCATTACCCTTACACCACCATAGCTTTCACCAACCAGATATTTTGGAGATTTCCATCTTTCCGATCTTGATACAAAAGTACTTATCCACTCAGCTAAATATTTAATATCCTGATTAACACCAAAGAACTTTTCTGATGCTTCAACTTTAGTCATATCTTTTAATATTCTTGAAAAACCAATATTAATAGGATTAACAAAAACAATATCTGCGACATCAAGAATTGAATATGGATTTGTCTTATATCCATATGGTTGTATAGGGTAGCCTTCATCATCAATAATCAAACTATAAGGACCTGTATATCCCATATGCATCCATATCGATGCTGAGCCAGGACCTCCATTAAAAGAAAAGACTAGGGGTCTGTTAGAGTTATCATTAATATCAGTCCTCTTATAATATGTGTAATGTAATGTAGCTATTACATCACCAGATTCATCCCAAATTGGTTGTGTTCCAACTTGAGCTGAATAATTTATCTTTTCACCCAAAATAATTGTAGAATGATTAGTAATAACTTTTATGTCAGAAGGAATTTGTCTGCTATTTATATTATTTTGAGAATAACAAATAGAGAGGGAAAAAGTTATAATAATTAAATATATTCTTTTCATAAAATTATTTATATGATCTAGTCTTGACTTCAATTTCCTCATATTTCAATTCTTCTCTATGTAGCTTTGCCTTTGAGGGTTCACCAACATATTCCCATGCAGAAACAAACTTGAAATTTTTATCATCTCTAATTGCCTCTCCATCTTTTGTTTGGTATTCTTCTCTAAAATGACCTCCACATGATTCATTTCTCTCAAGAGCATCTTTAGCAAATAATTCTCCTAGTTCCAGAAAGTCAGCAACTCTTACTGCTTTAGCAAGTTCTTCGTTATATTCATTTATTTTTCCAGTTACATTAACATTATTATAGAAATCCGTTCTTAACTTCTTTATCTCATTAATAGCATCAACTAAATCATTTTGATTTCTTGACATCCCACATTTATTCCACATTATCTTACCTAACTTTTTATGGTAATAATCAACCGAGTTTTTGCCTTTATTATTAACTAATTTTGTCAAAAGTTCTTGAACACCTTTTTCGCTTTCAACAAATTCCTTTGTTTCAGTACTAATTTTTCCAGTACTAATATCATCAGATAAATAGTCTCCTATTGTATATGGTAGAACAAAATACCCATCGGCTAGTCCCTGCATTAATGCAGATGCACCCAATCTGTTGGCTCCATGATCAGAGAAATTAGCTTCTCCAATTGCAAAACAACCTGGTATGGAGGTCATTAAATTATAATCAACCCATACACCGCCCATAGTATAATGAACTGCAGGGTATATCTTCATAGGAAAAACATATGGATCCTCATCAACTATCTTTTCATACATCTGAAAAAGATTTCCATATTTCTGCTTAATAACCTCTTTCCCTAATTTATTTATTACTGATTCATCATTTTCATCTTGGCCATTTAATAGTGCTTTTTCCTTTCCATATCTAATGATTGAGTGAGAAAAATCTAGATAAACAGCTTCACCTGTTTTATTTACTCCATAGCCTTTATCACATCTTTCTTTCGCAGCTCTTGAGGCAATATCTCGGGGAACTAAATTACCAAATGCAGGATATCTTCTTTCGAGGTAATAATCTCTGTCATCTTCTTTTATATCAAGAGGTGACAATTTTCCTTCTTGAACAAGTTTAGCATCAGCCAAATCCTTTGGAACCCATATTCTACCATCATTTCTAAGTGACTCTGACATCAAAGTCAATTTAGACTGATAATCTCCTGATACAGGTATACAAGTTGGATGAATTTGAGTGAAACAAGGATTTGCAAAATATGCTCCTTTCTTATGAATTTTCCAGGAAGCTGTAACATTACTTCCCATTGCATTTGTAGATAAATAAAAGATATTTCCATATCCTCCAGATGCAATTACTACAGCGTGTGCAGAAAATCTTTCTAGCTTACCTGATACATGATTTCTAGCTATTATTCCTCTTGCTTTTCCATCTACCTTAACAAGGTCCATCATTTCATGTCTACTAAACATTTCAATTTTACCTCTTGCAATTTGTCTATTCATTGCTGAATATGCTCCAAGCAGTAACTGCTGACCTGTTTGACCCTTAGCATAAAAAGTTCTTGAGACTTGAACACCTCCAAAGGATCTGTTGTCTAGTAACCCACCGTAGTCTCTTGCGAATGGAACACCCTGAGCTACACATTGGTCAATAATATTTCCGGATACTTCTGCAAGACGGTAAACGTTGGCCTCTCTAGATCTGTAGTCACCACCTTTTATTGTATCATAAAAAAGTCTGTAGTCTGAATCACCATCACCTTGGTAGTTTTTTGATGCATTGATACCTCCTTGTGCCGCTATAGAATGTGCTCTTCTAGGAGAATCTTGAAAACAAAACGCTTTTACATTATAACCTAATTCTGCAAGAGTTGCTGAAGCAGAAGCACCTGCTAAACCCGTTCCTACAACAATAATGTCAATATTTCTTTTATTCGAGGGACTAACTAAATTGATATTTCCCTTGTGAGATTCCCATTTTTCGGATAATGGACCATCTGGAATTTTGGAGTTTAATATTGAATTTATTTTTATTTTTTTAATTTCAGATCTAGTTAATTTATTGATCTCAAACTCGGTTCTTAATTTTTCAGGCGTTAAAACCTCATTTTCTTTATCATAATTATCAATAATTGTATTTAACTGTGATTTAATCGATCTAATGTGTCTATTTTTTTTACCAGAATCTTTATCAGATGATTTTACTTTCTTACTATCAAAACACCAATCACTATTTTTAATTTTTAAACTACAAAAAACTTTAGTCCTCTTGTTATTGTGATGATAGATAAAAAAAGGAGAAACTACATCTTCCTTTCCGTTTTTATATTTTATATGTTTTTCCGTCAAATATAATCCCATAATACAAATATATAACTTAAAATTTAATTGTACCCCACTTTGTGCCCCATATTTAATGCATTAAATTGTGAAATATTGCAATAAATATAAACCCTAAAGGGATAAAAATTGAAAAAATAAATGTAAATGACTTTATTAGTTTATAGTATTTTGAATTAACCCCAATTGTTTTGAAAGATGAACTAAATCCATGAAGTAAATGTAATGCTAAAAAAATAAATGAAACTGAATATATGGAAGTTCTAACTGGACTTTCAAATTTATGAATTAGTTCCTCATAATATCTATCAGGATCTTTGGGTAGAACCTCAACATATTTATAATTCATTTCTGGCACCCAAAAATCATAGAAATGAAGAAAAAGAAATAAAAGAACAACACCTCCACTAAATATCATATTTCGAGAAATCCATGAGGCATTTTGCCCACCAGCATATCTAGTATAACCTCTTCCTCTTGATTTTCTATTTATAATCTCAAGATAAAAACCCATAACAAAATGGAATATTACACCAAATATTAAAATTGGTTGTAATACAAATTGAACTATGGGATTATTTCCCATAAAATGGGATAAAAAATTAAATATTTCTTCACTAAAAACAGAAGTAATGTTTATTAGGAAATGCTGAGTTAAAAAGACTACTAAAAAAATACCTGACAAGGCCATCAGTAATTTTTTACCAATCGAAGATTTAAATATAGAAATTAACATTTTCTAATTTTTTCAATTTGTAAAAATAACTTATAAAAGTTGAAATAACTATTTTATTCTAAATTGATTTTCTATTACAGTATCACCCTTTTCTATAGATATTGTATAGGTACCTTTAGTTAAATAATAGTTTCCATTTTGAGATTTAATGTCAATTTCTGAGTTTATATTCTTATTCTTTAATAAACTGTAATTCAGAAAGTTAAAGCCTTTATTTAATAAGAAAGAATCTGTATATATAGTTTTTAAATTTTCATCTTTAATTTTAAAATCTATTTCATCAGTAAATTTAGCATAAATAGGTATCTCTAAATTTGGTAAAATATATTCCTTTTCTGTGCTCCTTTTTGTACCCCACCTACTAGAAAATATCAAATCTTTAATTTTAAAAAATTTAAAATCATTATATAGCTCATCTTGATTAAAATTCTGGATTAAAGAGATATCCGCTAAATAAATAGATCTTCCATGAGTTCCTACCAGTAGATGCTGCTCATCTTCTTGTATAACTAGATCATGTACAGCTGCAGATGTAAGACCTTTATTAAATGGTTCCCAGGTTTTTCCATAATCTAATGAAATATATACCCCATGATCATTTCCAATATATAAAATATTTTTATTCAGATTATCTTCTATCACAACGTTTATAGGAGAGTTTGGAAGATTTGAATTTATAGACTCCCATGTTTTTCCATAATTTTTGCTTCTAAAAAGATAGGGTGAAAAATTATCCCATCTATATCCATCAAGAGAAACGTATATAACTTTCTCATCATGATTTGAAGCATATACATTACTAACCCATAAATCTTGGGGTATGCTATTAGAAATATTCTTCCATGATTTTCCACCATTTTTTGTAATATGAATAAGACCGTCATCACTTCCAACATAAATTACTCCCTCTGTAATAGGAGATTCTGAAATTGTAGTAATTGTCCCATATGGGACATTCCCTTTTTTACCACCTTTAGTTAAATCTTCAGATATATTTTCCCAATCATCTCCTTGATTAATTGACTTGTGCAAAAAATTTGAACCAAGGTAAAGTACATCTTGGTTATGAGGTGATAATAAAATTGGAGTCTGCCAATTAAATCGAAAAGGGGACTGACCTAGTTCATGAGTTGGTTTAATAGACTTTCTTTTACCATTATCTAAATCTAACCTAAAGTAATAACCAAACTGATACCCTGTAAAGACAATACTTGGATTTCTATTATCAATTTGTACTTCCATTCCATCTCCACCTAGGATTTCTTTCCATGGATATTGACCTGTCATATTCCATCTTTTGTTCTCTGATGAGTTGTGTGGTCCCATCCAAACTCCATTATCTTGAAGTCCACCATAAACATTATATGGTGTTTGATTATCTACATTAATAGCATAAAACTGTCCAACCTCACTAGAATTATTTTTTATCCAGTTTTTTCCATCATCGTAAGTTATATTCACTCCCCCATCATTTCCATTTATAAGATGTCCAGGTTTATCAGGGTTTACCCATAGGTCGTGATGATCAGCATGAACATTCTCCTTACCAATACTGTAAAAAGTTTTTCCTCCATCATCAGATGTCAAAATTGGAACACCATAAGTATATATTTTTTCACTATTATTAGGATCTACATGGATTTTCCCAAAATAATATCCATAGGTATAGTATACTCCATCTAAAAATGAAGTATGTGTTTTAGACCATGTTTTACCACCATTTTCACTTTTATAAACTTCTGCTCCAATTATTGGAGTATCAAATAAATCAGAGTTTGCATTTACTAAATATCTATATAAGTCATTAGGTTGAAGTTTCCCTTGATTCATGTCTTTTTTAATTGCCTCAGGTTTATACTTAGATGGGAACCTATTAGATCTTAAAAAAGCTTTAAGGTCATTAACAGTTATCTTATTAAAGTTTTCAAGTGACATGCCTATGAAGGACTCTTTTGTTAAACCTTGATCCACTTTTTTTTCGGTTGATTCTCTGAAGTTCTGATTGTCCACAACTGCGTAAACTATGTCTTTATCAAAAACTGCTATTCCAATCCTACCTATTCCAGCTCCTTTTGGAAAGCCTGATTCGTCATCAGATATCAAGTTCCAATTATCTCCTCCATCAATACTTTTATATATTCCTGAGCTGTGCCCATCCTCGTCAAAGTTCCATGCCTTTCTATCTTTTTCCCAAGACGTTGCATACATTATATTAAAATCTCCTGGCGTTTCAGACATGTCAATAATTCCAGTAACATCATTTATATATAATGTCCTATTCCAGTTTTCCCCACCGTCTTTTGTTACATATACACCTCTATTTATATTTTTTGAATATAAGTGCCCAGTAACTCCAATTACAACATTATCAGGGTTTTCAGGATTTATTAGAATTTTTCCAATATGATGACTATCATGTAAACCAACATTTTTCCAATTTGAACCATCAGCATTTGTCTTTAAAATTCCTATCCCAGAGTACGAGGACCTTGAAGAATTATTTTCTCCTGTTCCAACCCATAATATACTATTATTCCAATCCATTGCTATTTCACCGATATTTTGAGTTGGCCAATCATTAGATATAGAATTAAATGATGTTCCATTATTATCTGTGTACCAAACTCCCCCAGAAGCATATGCAACGTAGAATTTTGTTGGATCTTGAGGATTGACCTCAAGTGCAACAACTCTTCCACTCATTATTGTCGGACCTATATTTTTAAATTCAATGTTTTTAACCCTAGATGATTTTAATAGGACCTCTTTGTTCTCATAGGCTTTAATAATACTTCCAGCATCCGATGAATTTGGTTGAGAAAACACTACAAAAGAGCTAATTAAACTTAATGAAATTGATAAAAACTGTCTCATATTATTTAATTTTACCTTTAATTTAAAAACATTAAATTAAATAAGGGT
>MDSW01209792.1_pt1 | contig 11185 bp, 8 predicted proteins | sample 811171 | NCBI WGS metagenome assembly MDSW01 (sample SAMN05326641, study PRJNA326480) | marine metagenome | isolation source: seawater | place: Atlantic Ocean: North West | collected 2012 | reverse complement strand
TTGAATCAATAAATAATTTTATAGATGAGATTGATTAAATGTAAAATTGGAATTTTATAGATAATTATGGAAATACTATAGCCAACAAACATTCTTTAAATAGATAAAGTACTTTATAAAATAAAAGTAAAATCAAACTTTTACTTCCACAAAATATTCAATTCATAGACTATATTGAAAAATAAAAAATCAAAATTATATGATTCATTATTTTTAAGCAGTAGAGATGATATTGCTAGTAATGTAGCGATATGTGATATAAGTATGACTCTTGATAATAGTGAAGTAGATAAATATTCAAATAAACTGGCTAATTATTTAAAAACTGAAAATCTATCCAAAGGAGACGTAGTAGCAATTCTTGCAGAAAAAAGCTCCTATAGTATAATTGCTGTATTTGCGATAATGAAAATAGGGGCAACTTTCTTGATTCTTGATAAGGAAGATTCAAATAAAAGGAATTCATTTAAATTAAATGAAACAAAATCAAAGTTGTTAATATCGGATTTTAAATTTAGAAATAATGCAAATGATTTGGTAAAAGATTGTAAAATTAAAAAATTAATAATAAATCAAGAGTCCAATTGTAAAGATAAAATCATCAGTGATTTTTCTGTTAATATTTTAAAAGCCTCAAAAAAACCCATAAAACAATCAGTTTATGATGATGATGTAGCATATATTCTCTATACTTCTGGTTCGACAGGTATGCCCAAAGGTGCTATGATTACCTATGGTAGCATTTATCCATTAATTGCATATACGGTAAATAGGTTCAACTTAAATACAAGTGATAAGATTTTATTTACTGTGCCAATGATGTTTGATGTTTCAATTTGGGATATTTTTATTTCAAGATTGAGCGGCGCAGAACTTGTCATTCCAATTACAATAAGTGTAATTCCTAGTTTATTAAAACAGATTGAAGAAAAAAAGATTACATATTTCTATGCTGTTTCAACGCTACTTATTTTATTTTCAGATACTTTTTCAAATATAGATTCATATAATCTAAAATCTGTGAAAACAATAATTTTTGGTGCGTCAATTTGTCCATCTAGTACAATATTCTCTTTGATGAAAAATTTTTCAAGTGCATCTTTTTATAATTGTTATGGTACTGTTGAAACATCTGTGGCTCAGACTTTTTATAGAGTTACTAATTCAGATCATCATTACAATATATCGTTACCAATTGGTGCCTCCTTTGAAGGTGTAAATTACCATATCTTAAAAGAAAATGGTAAGCTAGCTAAAAAAAATGAAGTTGGAGAAATTATCATTGACGGGCCAAACATAATGAAAGGATATGTAAATCAACCAACGTTAACAAATTCTGTAATAAAAGATGCCCCAAAAAAGTCAGGTCTCAAAAATAAAGTATATTTTACAGGTGATCTAGCTCGAATTGATAATCATGGTCAATCTATAGTGATAGGTAGAAAAGACGACCAAATCAAAAGCGGAAGTAAACGTATTGAGCTAGATGAAATACAATTAACGGTTAATAATCATGAAAATGTTTTGGAGGTTGCAGTTATTGCAATTCCAGATCCAATTTTAGAAAATAAAATAAAAGCGTTAGTAGTTTTAAAAAAGAATTGTCAATTAAAAAGTAATGATATTCACAATTATTGTAAAGCCTCTTTGCCTCCATATATGGTACCACATTTGATAGAAATTGTTAAAAAAATACCAAAAAATAGATCGGGAAAAATTGATAGAAAATTAATTTTACAAAATACCATTAATTCCAGTGAAAGTATTTTTATCGAAACGTCTCGAAAAAAATTGAGAAAAGTGACACCTGGAGAACAATATAATGGAACCAAAAATAATATTTTATCTGAAAGGTTAGTTTATTTAACAGAACTTGATTCAAGTGGATTATCTGAAATATATGAATATTCAAAAGAGCCAATGTTTTATAGGTTTATGGAATATAATTGCCACCAATCTAAAGAGGATACAAATCTTTACATAAAAAGCTTAATAAATAAAACAAAAAAAGTTTATCCTGATTTTGAGGCAATGTATTGGTATATAAGGCTAATACCTAGTGGAAAGATTATTGGTACAATAGGAATAGTTGATATTGATTATAATAGAAGGATTGCATCATTTGGATCAGGAATTTCTCCAAAATATTGGGGTAAAGGATATGCATTGGAGGCTAATCAATTATTAGTCAAATATTTTTTTGAAATATTAAAAATGGACAAATTGATAGCCATCTTAAATATTGATAACAAACCCTCTGAGGGTATTTTAAAATCATTACGCTTTATAAAGGAAGGCACTTTGAAAAATCATTTAAGAAAATATGATGGGACTCGTCAAAATGCCTTTCTTTATGGTTTACTTCGTTCCGATTATGAAAAATTTGAAGATAAAGACCATTATGTAAAGTTAACTCAAACTATGAAGAAGTTATCAATTAAAGCTTTAGGTGAAATATTCAATGAAACGTTCAATATACCGGCAAATAGTATTAAAAAGAATTTGAAAATGGATAATATCTCTGAATGGGATTCAATGGGTCATATAAACCTGATTATTTCATTAGAGAGCTTGACAAATTTGAAGTTTAATGGTGAAGAAATTGCTTACATGACGTCCATAAATAAAATAATAGAAATTGTAAATGATAGATTGGAGGAATATGATGCAAAAAACAATTAATAATCAAAATTGGTCGATAGGTAAACATGCCCTTATAACTGGTGCAGCATCTGGCATTGGTAAATCTATTGCATTCGGTCTTTTGGGTAAATGTAGAAAACTTACTTTATTATCTAGAAACAAAGATTCGTCTTTAGATGATACAGTTGAATCTTTGAGAGCTGATAGTAACAATAATGTCTTTACTACTGAAATATCACAAAAAGAAATGGACATCACTGACTATAAAAATATTAAGCCATTTATTGAAAGTATTTATAATAATGGTGACCAAATTGATATTTTTATTAATTGTGCAGGAGGTAGCCATAAATACGATATTTTAGAAAAATTATCATATAAGGACATTAATCAAATTTTTGATATTAATGCCAAGGCACCAATATTTTGGTTGAAAGAATTGTTACCAAAAATGAAATTAAATAAAATTGATTCAGTAGGACATAAAAGAGCCCAAATTGTATTGCTCTCTTCTAGATCTGCTGAACGTACCTTAGCAAAATTAAGTATTTATACTATTAGCAAGGGTTCAGTAGAAAAGTTAGCTGAATCGATGAGACTTGAATATTCTAAAAATGATATTGTTTTCACTTTGGTAAATCCTGGGTCTATTGATACAAATTTTGCTTCAAAATGGGAGGAAGCTCCCAAAGTTTCCCATACAAATGAATCGATGGAAGTCAACGAAGCTTCATCTATAATTTTAGAAGCAATTGATAAACAATTTGCTATAAATAAAATATCATATGAATCTATTGAACAATGGAAAAATGAACCAGGGGTGCTTAAATAGATTTGAAATCATTCATAAAGAGATTAACTGTAGAGAATTAGTATAAAAAATAATAGTTATAATAGTAAGGTTCTATTTGTACCAACATACTATCAATCATTATCAACGATACTTCCAGTTATAACTAGATTAAGATCATATAACATTGAATGTAAAGTAATTCTGAGAAAACATGATTCAAAAATCGATGAAATCTGTAGACAAAATGGATTGCCACAGATTAGAGTTATAGATTACCAAAAAAGAGAGACAAAAAAAAATCGTGATAACCTAAACATTAATAAAAGTAATAACTCATTAAAAAATTATTTTTTTTCAAAGCTTAAAATATCCAACAAGTATTTTTTCTCTTTCTATAACTTTTTATATGGTTTAAAACAGGAAATCAAAATCCAAAAAAATCTTAATCTTAAAGCAGAATTATTACTAGAAAATGAAAAACCAGATTTATTAGTATTACTTAATGACCAGAGAGTTGATTTAGAATTGTTTTTAATAACCGCTTCAAAAAGGAAAAATATAGCTACTGTACTGTTAAATGTGTTTTGGATTGGTGATATATATCAAGCTGCGCAACTTCAACATTTTAGACAAATTAAAGGTGTTGTCAATAGAGAACCAGATTGGTTAATAGCAATCGCAAAATTTATTTTTCCAAAGACAGTTATTAATTATGGTGGTAGCAATATAATGTTTAGTCATCCTTTTAAGAATTTGATAGGATTATATTATGGTATAAAGCCTTCTACTCCATTAAATAGAGGACAATATGTTGATTTAGTTATCATCACTAGCCAAAATCAAAAAAAAGTTTTTGAGAAGAATGGTATAAAAAACTCTAAGTTAGTTTTAGCTGGTGAACCTCAGAATGATAAGTTATTTCATTTAAGAAAAAAGAAAGATGCGATTATTAAATCTTTGTACAAAGATTTAATAATAAATAATTCGGCAAATATCATAACAATAGCTAGTAGTAATCCAGGTTTTATACCAAAGAAAAAGGATAAAGATTATCATAGAATAATAAAGCATTTATTAGATATTCACCCAACTATATTTATATTTTTCAAACCTCATCCCCAAGAGGAGATGGATTTTGATTACCTTGAAAATATTTCTTCAAGAGTAAAAGTAATAAATAATCAGATTGATGAAATCATAATGTGTAGTAAGTTGTTTATTACGCGAGGTTCTAGCACATTAATAAAAGCTGTCCTTCTTGGTGTTCCATCTATCTCTTTTGATTTCCATCATGAAAATATTGGTAAAAGATATCCTTATTCCGCAAGTGTAGAGCAATCAAATAATCTGCTAGAAATAAAGGAAAAAGCAGAGAGCTTACTTTTTAACTCAAACAAAAGAGGGCAAGTAATTAATCAACAGAGGAAAGCCATTGATGAATATGCAATATTTGATGGTAAATGTATAGATAGGATTATAAACACATTAATAAAAGTTTAGACTACAAGACTCATCAGATAAAATTCTTCTTTTATAAGCTTTTTGGATATTACAAACCAAGTTTATTTCAAATGGTGATTCGAAGGATTGAAATATTATATGATAAATTATATAGTTTGGACTTTTTATCTGTTATTCCATCTGACAAATTAGGTTTTAATGATAAAATAGTTCATAAAGGTTCTCCATCAGGAGATCGTTTTCTAACTAAAGTATTAAATAGAATGAATATAATGTCAGAAGATTGTATTTTAGATATTGGGTGTGCAAAAGGTAGCGCTATCAAATACATGAATAAATTTCCATTTAAAAAGACTGATGGAATAGATATAGCAGAAGATCTTACTGTAATAGCAAGAAAAAATTTTAGAATATTAAAACTAAATCGAATTGAAATTTTTAATGAAAATATTCTGAAATTCAAAAAACTCAATAATTACACATTCTTTTATTTATATAATCCATTCCCTTTAGAAATCATGAAAATATTTTTAAGAAAATTAAAAGAACAAATACCTTTAGATAAAGAAATAATAATAATATATAATAATCCTGTTTGCCATAAACAATTTTTAATTGAGGATTTTCATTTGATTAAACGCTTCCCTAACAAGTGGGGCACTCATATGTTTGTGTATTCTAGTAGTGAAACCCCTAAAAGATTTTTAAATAAATCGCTTTAATCCTAATGGAGGGCCTGTTATCACTAAAATGTATTTAATTAACAAATTATTACTTAATAAATATGATTATCGCTGAAATTGGGCTTTCTCATGAAGGAAGTTTAGGCACTGCACATTCTTATATTGATGCACTAGCTAAAACAGGAGTTGATACAATAAAATTTCAAACTCATGTTGCGGAAGCAGAGAGTTCTGAAAATGAAAATTTTAGAGTTGCTTTTAGTAAACAAGATCAATCTAGGATGGATTATTGGGAAAGGACTTCTTTCAAGCAGGATGACTGGTTTGGTCTAGTTGATCATTGTAATGATGTCAATATTGAATTTCTTTCTACACCCTCCTGCATAGCTGCTGTCGATATTTTAGAAAAATTAAATGTTGAAAGGTATAAGGTTGGTTCAGGTGATACCACCAACTATTTATTACTAAAAAAGATTGGTGAGACTAAAAAACCAATTATATTAAGTACTGGTATGAGTCCATACGATGAAATCAAATCATCTATAAGTTTCTTAGAAAAATTTGGTAATCCATTAACATTAATGCAGTGTACTTCAAAATATCCAACAAAATCAAATGATTGGGGTTTTAATGTCATAAAAGAATTAAAAAACCAATTCAATTTACCGGTAGGATTCTCCGATCACAGTGGTACAATTTATCCCTGTTTAGCAGCAGCTGCATTAGGTGCTGATATGTTTGAATTCCATGTTGTTTTTGATAAAGATCAGTTCGGCCCGGATGTTTCATCTAGTTTAACTATTAATCAAGTTAAAACTTTATCAAAAGGCATAAGGGCTATTAAATCTGCTATTAAAAATCCTATTGATAAAAATCAGATATCACAATTTCTAGATTTAAGAAATATTTTTGGAAAGAGTCTTTCACTCAATAAAGAAAAAGAAATAGGTGATAAAATAACTTTTGATGATTTAGAGTCAAAAAAACCAGCAGGCCAAGGCATCCCTGCTAAAGATTTCGATAAAGTAATTGGAAAAATTATAAATAAGAAAATGAAAAAATGGTCTTTTCTCAAATGGGAGGATATAGATTAGCAAAAGAAAAATTTGTGTAGTTATTACTGCAAGGCCCTCTTACAGTCGTTTTAAAACAGCTCTAGATTCAATTAATAGACATCCTGATTTAGAACTAGAAATAATTTTATCAGGATCAGCATTATTACCAAGGTACGGTAGTATTATTAATTATTTAAAAAATGATGGGTTTAATAGGCTCAATCTGGTTTACAATGTCTTAGAAGGTGAAAATCAAACATCGATGGCAAAAACAACAGGCCTTGGTATAATAGAGATATCTACTGTTTTTGATAATATTAGACCAGATATTGTTGTTACTATAGCAGATAGATTTGAGACTATTGCAACTGCAATCTCTGCATCCTATATGAATATACCTTTAGCACATATCCAAGGAGGCGAAGTCACAGGGAACATAGATGAAAAAGTAAGACATGCTATCACTAAATTATCAGATTACCATTTTGTTTCTTCCGCAGATGCATTTGATAGGTTAATTAAAATGGGCGAGGACCAAAACTTTGTTTTTAATACGGGATGTCCATCGATTGATTTAGCTAAGACAGTAAAAAGTAATCCAGAATTAGATTTTGTTCCGTTCGATAAGTATGAAGGGGTTGGATCATATTTTGATTATTCTTCAGGATATTGGGTAGTAATGCAGCATCCAGTAACAACTGAGCCAAATGAATCACGTAAAAATATTGAAGAGACACTTTATGCTATGTATGATTTAAAAGAACCTGTTTTTTGGTTTTGGCCAAATTTAGATGGAGGGTCAGATGGTACTTCAAATGGAATTAGAGCATTCCGTGAGAAATATCACCTAGATTATTTTCATTTTTTTAAAAATATGGAATCAATTGATTTTCTTAAACTATTGATTAATTCGAAAGGAATAGTTGGAAATAGTAGCGTAGGTATAAGAGAATGTTCATACTTAGGTGTGCCATGTGTAAATATCGGGAATCGTCAAAATAGAAGGCTCAGGTCAAATAACGTCATTGACACGCAATACGATCAATCAAAAATTAAAAATGCTCTGAATGAGATATCGAAAAATCGATATTCTAAATCAAATAATATTTATGGTAATGGCGAAAGTGGTATAAAGATTGCTGACATATTGAGCAAAGTTCCTCTAAAGATTGATAAACAAATTCTATATTAAAATAGTAAAGAAAATTAATAAACCTAAATGAGAACAAAGAAGATTGAGTTATCAATAGCAATCATAACAGTATTGTTATGCCTCTTTATTTTAGAAAATTTTCTTGCAAAATTATTTCCAATATCTGACCCCTATGAAAAATGGAAATTCATCACCACAACAAATCAATATATCAAATCAGAATATCCAGCAAATTATTCAATTACCACAGAAGTAGAGACTGGTCTCCCTGGTATGGATGGTAAAAGCTTGTTTTCTACAAATAATTTGGGTTTTAGGGGCGACTCTATTGTCATCCCAAAGCCAGATAATGAATACCGAATTTTCATTATAGGGGGCAGTACAACTGACAACTTTTATTTAGATGATTCTTTAAATATAAATTTTGTTCTGCAAGATTATTTACAGGTGCATAATTCTAGTAAATATTTAATTAAAGTATATAATGCAGGTAAATCAGGAGATGCTAGTGATGACCATATCTCTATGTTAGTTCACAGAATTATACATCTAAACCCTGATATGATTATTTTATTTTGTGGAATAAATGATCTGACTAAATCAATCTATAACTTTGATTATCTACATTATATTTCTACAGAATCAAAAAGAATATCAATGTATAAAGGACTTGCTACTGAATTTCAAATTCCAAGACGTTTATATTATTTGTTAAAAAGAATAGTTCCAGATAATAAAAGTATAGTTGAAAGAATAACATATAAGTCTAATTATAAACAAAAAGTTAGTTTAACAAAATCTTATCCTATAACTACTGAAAAACCAAAGCTAAATCTTAGTGCATATAGGAATAATCTCCTAACAATTGCAGGTATTTTAAATAGTCATAAAACTAGTTTATTATTCATGACTCAACAGACCACTTGGGACAGTCAAATTGATAATAATATTTCAGATTGGCATTGGATGACTCTTAGAAATGGAAAAAGATTTAGTGAAAAAAATTTACACTATGCAATGGATACTTTGAATAATGTTATGAGGGAAATATCAGCATCTCATTCAGTTCCTATCTATGATCTAGCCTTAGAGATTCCAAAAACAAGAGATTATTTTTATGATGATGTTCATTTTAATAAAAAGGGTGCCTTTATTTCAGCAGTCGGTTTGGGTAACTATATTATAGAAGAAAAACTAATTATATCCCCTTAATTGTAATTGCCTTATTAATTACTTATAATTTTTAAACATTAGTTACATGAAAATAGACATTAATAATTCAAATATTAAAGATGGAGCTCAGTTTAGTGAAGATAAACAATTCATTATATATAAAAAAAATGATGATATAAAAATCTGTCTAAACAAATGCAAACACCAAGGAAATCAATTTAGTTTGACAACTAATCCTCATATAGTAAAATGTCCTGCTCATAGTTGGGAGCTTGATTTAGAAAAAATGCAATATATTAAACCTCATGGAATAAATCTATGTCAAGAAATATTAAAACCAGAAATTTATGATGAAGCAATTTTAGTTGAAGAAAGAGGTTATACTAAAAAAAAATATTCCATTAAGCCTAAACAATTAATAAATAATAAAGAACTGACAATAACGCATTATACCCATGCGACAGCAGAAATAAATTGTGGTAAAATAAAAATAATTACAGATCCATGGTGTGAGGGGCCAGCTTTTACAACGGGTTGGTGGTTAAATCAAAAACCACCTAATGATTGGCTTCAAAAAATTTTAAGTTCAAATTTAATTTACATTAGTCATAGCCATTCTGATCACTTAAATATCCATACACTGAAAAGAATAAAAAATTTTAACAGCAAAATAAAAATTATTATTCCTGCTTTTAAAAATACCTCTTGCGATAATATCCTTAAAAGAATTGGGTTTACAAATGTCTATCGTGTCCCTTTTTTAAATTGGCAGAAAATTAATAAAGATTGTAGATATATGCTTTTAGAAGACTTTACCGGCAATAATGATAGTGGTATGCTTATTGAATACAAAGGATATACAGTTTTAAATATGGTTGACTCTCATAATCTAAATAATGGTGATTTACCAAAAGTAGATGTATTAATGGGGAGTTTTTCTGGTGGGTCTAGCGGACATCCAGTTTGTTGGGAAAATTATAATAAAAATAAAATGGTAAATATTCTTTCAAGGAAAAAGAAATCAACTCTAAATAAAATAATTAGAATGGTAGACATCACAAAACCAAGAATATTTGTCCCATTTGCTGGGTATTTTTCCGAACTACACCCTGCAGACGAAGAGATATTAACAATAAATACAAAAAATAAACCGGAACAAGTAGAAGATTTAATAAAGAGAAATTTTAAGGCAGCAGTTTTATGGATTCCGACTCCTGGACAAATTTTAGATATTTCAACTTTAACAATTCAAAATAAACCATATAAATCAGATATAGATTATAATTTTGAAAACTATGATAAACCGTATTATGATAACCCTTATTATGATTACATGAGTAGCCTAGAATCAATTCAAGAATATTTTAATTGGGCAGATTATAAGGATGATAAATTAATTCTCCATATTATAGAGACTGATCAATCCTTCAAAAATAAGATAAGGGAATTCTATGTAAACTTTAAATCAGGGAAGGTTAGTGAAAAATATGATATTAACGAAAAAAATCATTATTTAAGAATGAAGGTAAAATCCCACATTTTTCGTTACATTTTATCTTATGGATTTGGCTGGGAAGAAATTTCAATAGGATTTCAAGCCAGGTTCTACCGCAATCCTGATATTTATAATAGAGGATTTTGGAATCATTTCCAACACCAACTTCCTCAAGTACCTTTATTTAAGGAGTTGTACAATATATAATAACAAAATTTTAGGTGTAATTCCCGCGCGAGGCGGATCAAAAGGTATTCCAAAAAAAAATATTAAACTGCTCAATGGTTATCCACTGATTTGGTATACACATCAATCTACAAATAATTCAAAATATTTAAATCGTACTATTGTAAGTACAGATGATAGAGAGATAAAAGATATTTGTCTCAAATATGGTATGGATGTGCCTTTTATGCGCCCAGAATTTTTAGCAACTGATTTTACACCAACTATTGATGTTGTATTACATGCTCTTCAATTTGTCGAGTCAAATGGTGAAAACTATGATGCGGTCTGTATATTACAACCAACCTGTCCATTTAGAAAACCTGGTTTGATTGATAATTCAATTGAAAAGTTTTTCAAATCTGATATGGATAGTTTAGCATCTGTAAAAAAAGTTCCTCCAAAATATAACCCTCACTGGATTTTCAAGCCAGATTCTAAAGGGTTTTTAAAAATTTCAACTGGCGAAAAAGATATTATAACTAGAAGACAAGATTTACCAGA
>MDSW01140446.1_pt1 | contig 11185 bp, 17 predicted proteins | sample 811171 | NCBI WGS metagenome assembly MDSW01 (sample SAMN05326641, study PRJNA326480) | marine metagenome | isolation source: seawater | place: Atlantic Ocean: North West | collected 2012 | reverse complement strand
TCTAATCAAAATCAAATGTATATTTGCTCACACAAAATTGGTCTGGTAGTTCAGTTGGTTAGAATACATGCCTGTCACGCATGGGGTCGCGGGTTCGAGTCCCGTCCAGACCGCAACAATAAAAGTTAAACCCTTATAATTCAATACATTATGAGGGTTTTTTAGTTTTAGGGGGACAGAAAAGGGGACAGTTTTTGGTCGTAGGATTCTCAAACTATAATTATTCTAAAATTTAAGTAAAATCACCTATTTCATTGTTGATAAATAATTGTTTAAAAATAATTGAAGGAATCGATAAATTATATACCCAAAAAAATAGAGCATACATTTATCAAAAATCACATGGTTTTTCATTGTGTGATATTTTATTCAAAAAACTACAATGCCTTTTGCAAAAAGGTGGTTATGAAGTTTCAAATGAAACAACGGAAGTTGATGAAAGTAATAATAATATATTACAGTTATGTATGCAAATCGCTTTAGCTTCTAAAGGTAGATTCAAGCCTAAAAAATCAGAACTTGGTTCTAAAATTTATTATCAATTATTTGATAATTTAAATAAAAAATAAATGAATCTTTTTGATTGGATTTGAATTTAGCACTGTTAAAAACCTTTTTCTTAGCTTTGATTAAATTTTTATTAATATGAAAAATAGTCCTCCGAAATTTAGTAAAAATATCAGCTACAATGAGCCTTTTAAAAAAATTAAAATACCAAAACATAAATTTGAGCCTAACTTTGGATGTTTTGATTATCTAATTTCATTGGCACTTGGAATTGGACTAATTTTACTTTTTGTTTGGCTATTTAAATAATCCTAATATTTATCATCTAATAATTGTTTAGATTTGTTTTATGTCTTTGTCCACTTTACCTGTTATAGATAAAATTCCTGCAAAGGTTTTAGAATTTTTAAATTTTTTAAATTCAAAGGATTTGGTAAAATGGCGAAAAGAATGGAAAAAAATTAAGTTAAATATTTACGAAAAATACTGTACGCTTTTAACAAAAAATTTAAATGCAATTCATAAAGAGAATGAAAAAAATAAAAGAATAAAAAAAAAGAAGTTATTACTTCTTCAAGAAAATAAAGAAGAATTAAAAAATCTTGGTTTTGTTCACTGGTTTTCGAGTCGTAATATTAAAAATAAAAAACGATATTTATTGGAAAGCATAATCTCAATAAATAAATATTTATCTAATGAATTACCATTATCGTCAGAAGATAATGTAGAAAAAACTTTACAAAAGAGATTCTTAAATGAATATGAAAAAGAAGAATTAAAGTTTTTAAAATCTAAATTATCAAAAGAAGAATATAAAAAGTATAAGTCAGCAATAACTGGGTATCTTTTTTTAAAACATACTCATAATTATTCACAAGTCTTTAAAACAATAATATCGTCAGTTAAATTAGACTCTAATTCACTAAATAAGATAATTAAACCGCTTGGAAATCATACAGAATTAAATTTAAAAAGTAATTTTCAAGCTTAAAATAAGTTGTTAAAATAAAATTAAAAATGCTTTTTCATTATTTTCTTTAAACCATTCTTTTACTAATTCATTTTTTTCATAAAGATCAATATATAACTCATAGTTATTCATTTCGTCAGGTAATTTATCAAACAAATATTTAGATATTTGATAATTAAAATACATTGATCTTTCTAGCCAATTTAATTTAATATTTTCATTTTTAATTTTATAATTTCTGCCTTTTTCAAAATAGCCAACATCAAATATACTGTAGTTGAACCAAAATGGTAATTCATCAAGTTTATCTTTTTTGAGCTCATAGTTTTGAATCTTTTTTTCTTCTACATCTTTTTTGTCAAGTGATTTAATTTTTTTTAAGATCTGGTTCATTGATTCATTTCCCTTATTAAATGAACCATCATCTTTAAAATTAGGATACCATTCTAATATTTTTTCAATATTGATTTTATTCATTAATGCAAATTTAATAGCACCATATAAAGAAGCTTTTGCATGGAGAATTTCATTTTCTAACTGATTTACTAAATTTGGATTGACATTAACAGAATTATTCATGAATTCTTGGCTGCCTCCTTTTTTTACATTAATTATAAGTTCTTCAAGCATTTCATAAATTTTTCCATAGCAGATAATACGTGGCTTTATGAATCTTGTCTTTTCCTCAATTGTATCATTAATTAAGCGTTTTGAATATTCATCTGCATGTCCGAAGACATAGCTTTCATATTCTTCTTTTTTATTTTGATATGAAGATAAACGTGCACCTTCAGCACGTCCTTTAATAAAGCTATACCAGTAAGGATAATCATATAAAGTATCATTAGGGTCAGATAATTCTTCTAATCTTAAATTGAAAATTCTTACATTTTCATTTTCTATTTTGGTATTAGTTTTAGACTTGTTATTTTGGTTAAAAATATTGTTGTATAGATTTTTTAAAATGCCCATTTCTATTTCTTTGTTAAATTTTTCATCATAATTTCAGGAATATTTTCGCTTATTTTCATTGCTATTGCATGGTATTGTTCTAACTCAATATAACCATTAAATTTATTATTATTTTCATTATCAAATTCATTTAATGCATTAGCTAAAAGCCCTATTAATTCATTATACTGAAACTGTTTAACTCCAAGTTGTGGAAAATCATATTTAACAAGCTCATTTTTTATGTTTTCAATAAGTTCATCTTCACTTTGAATTTGTCGAAGTATAGTTTTTTTTCTTAAATGCTTTGCGAATGAATATTCGGTTTTACACATTTCAAAGGCTATTAAATTTATCGTTGTATATTCATTATCAAATTTTTCATTAGGAATATTTTTAATAGCTCCTTTAGTAGATAATGAATTTAGAATGCTGTCAACATTTCCTTTTATCATATTATATGAATTTTTATTAATTTTAAATATAAAAAATTATTGGTGATATTCTATATATTTTTTTGTTATAAATATTGGAAAAAGTTTTTAGTATAAATCTCGATTATTTAAATAATTAAAATTTCCATACAGACCTCAATATTAGAAGCTAAATCCTTGTAATTATTAGGATTATGAGATTTCATATTTTTAGCTTAATATTATTTTTAAAATTTATTTTATCTATTTTTAACAAATAAGTTTAGAAAATTGTTGAGTTGAGTAGGGTTTTATTAATTATATTATTTAGTGTAGTGTTTGGTGATCTTGTCACAAACAGCTTTCAGCCAGTAATTGAAATGGTTTTTCAAATATCTGAAGCTGATAGTACGTTTAGTTTCTGGGGTGATGCATATTGGACAAGGATTATTGCATCATTACTTGGAACTATATTTGGAGGATTTATTATTGGAAGTCATTTAAAAGGAAATGGTGGTTCTTTGCAAGAATTTGCATTGATTTTATATTCTCTTCCAATTGTGTTCTTTTGGGGTTTTAATTTATTGGTATATTATACGCATCATCCAATTAATCTTTTTCTTTGCACTCATCTTGCTGGTTCTTTTTTTGAGTCTTTCCCCCCATATGCGTTTTTTGTTCCTGAATTTTCTTTATTTTCTTTTTGGCATATTGTTCCTTTGTTATTAACAATATTTTCTATTCCTGCAGCATATTTTGGTGCATATATTAGTATTGAATATAAATTTGATTTTTCCGAATCTAAAAATGTTTTAAATATCCCATGGTACCATTGGTTATGGTTATATATTTTCACTATGGGGCAAATTATTGCTACAATTTCAATATTTTTTGTTTCATTAATAGATTCTAATATTGCTGTTAATATTTTTGATAATTTTCAAATTAATTTAAGACCAACTTTTGGATCAATTTTTATTATAGGTTTGCTTTTTTATTTTTCATATACTCTTTATTACTTACTTTCGGATAATCTTAAATTCCAAGTTGAAAATAAAATGTTTAAATGGTTAAAAATCATGGGTATTTTTGTTTTCTTTAATTTTTCATATAACTTTATATTCAATCTTTAATTAGGTAGGTAATTATGGGGATTTTTGATTTTTTAAAATGGAATAGGAATGTTGAAAACGATAATGGTTTTAATAAAATTTATCAAGCTGATGGAACATATGAAATTGGTAACAAGGTTAATGGAAAAAATCAAGGTGAATGGCAATTTTTTAATAATGAAGGGAAAATCATATCAGAGATAGACTTTAATGATGGAAAGACAATTAACATCAAATCATTTCATCCAAATGGAAAGTTGCAATATGATATACCTATTAAAAATAAACAAGCTAATGGTTTAAAAAAAGAATATGATGTGAATGGGATTCTTATATGTGAATCAAATCTGAAGAATGGTAAATTAAATGGCTTAACAAAAAATTTTTTTGAGAATGGCTCACTAGAAAGCGAACGTGTGTATAAAAATGATAATCAACATGGTGCATATAAATCATATCATGAAAATGGTCAATTGAAATTTTCTGGTAACTTTAAAGATCATATGAAAAGTGGATTTTTTGAAGGTTATAATGAAAATGGAGTATTAATAGAAGAGTCAAATTGGAAAAATGATAAATTAGATGGATTAAGTAAAGAATACTATGAGACAGGAGAATTATTATTCGAATATAAATACTCAAATGGCGTACAGGTTGGTACATCAATAGCTTATCATAAAAATGGAAAAAAGAAAATGCAAGCCAGTTATAAAAATGGAATAATTGATGGTCTAATGAAGATGTGGCATGAGAGTGGTAAATTATTTGTAGAACAATACCAAGACGGAGAAAAAAGATTGTATTCAAAAGCATGGAATGAGGATGGAAAGCTGGTTTTTCATGAGGTAGATGGAAAGACATTAATTAATAATTTAGAAGGAAAATAAAATGGGAATATTTGATTTTTTATTTGGAAAGAAAAAAACTCCTTTAAAGTCTAATGATAAATTACCTTTAAAGCCTGAGAAGAAAACAGTTTCAAAACCTAAGAAGAAAACAGTTTCAAAACCTAAGAAGAAAACAGTTTCAAAGTCTAATAAAAGGAATAAAGTTGATACTCGTGAATTAGTTTTGTATCACGACAACGGTAATATAAGAACAAAAGCAATATTAGACACTTATGATAAGCCTCATGGAAATTGTAAAGAATGGTATGAAAGTGGTAAAATTTTTAAAGATCAGAATTTTAAGCATGGTGTTCCACATGGGAGTAGTAAAGAATATTTTGAGAATGGAAATCTAAGAATTGAGTATAATTTTAAAGATGGGGTTCAACATGGCTTAAATAACAATTATTATGAAGATGGAACTAATGATATTATTGCAAATTTTAAGAACGGAAAAGAACATGGTATGAAAGAGCAATACTATCCTTCAGGTGCGTTAGAAACCAGATCATATTATATAGATGGAAAAATGGAAGGTGTTCATATCTACCTAGACGAGGAAGGTGAAGTTATTGAAGAAAAAATTATGCAAAAAGGTCTAGACATAACAAATGAAACGATGCAATTAGTAATGCTTGACCCTGATCATATGATAAAAGCAGGTATTGTCAAAGATGGCGCACAAGAATTTGAACCAGGAGAAATGTTTCAAAAAATGTATGATTACTGTAAAGAAAATAATCTTAAAGTTGAGTCTTCTGAAGTTTCCGTTTTAAAAGAGATGTATAAAGACGGTAAAATTTCTAAAGAATTTTACGATATAAGTATGAAAGGTTTAGGACAAATGTAATTTTTCAAAATAGATTAAAATGGGAATATTTGATTTTTTAAAAAAAGATAAACATATCTATAAAGACGAAAATGTGTATAATGATAATGGGTTTAATAAAATTTATCAGGCTGACGGAACATATCAAGTTGGCAACAAGGTTGATGGAGAGCAACATGGAAAGTGGCAGCTTTTTAATCAAGAAGGAATATTATTGGAGGAAATGAATTTTAAAAATGGTTTAATACATGGTTTGGTTAGACAATTTAATGATGATGGTGTTTTAGAATCTGAAGTTAATTTTAAAAATGGAGAATCTAATGGGATATCAAAGGTGTATCATCTAAATGGAAATATTAAAGAGGAGGGTAATCTTATAAAGGAACTTCAAAAAGATGGTTTATGGAAATATTATTTTGAAGATGGCACATTGCAACATGAAGGTTATTTTAAGAATGCTGTTCAAGATGGATTGTGGAAGCATTATTATGAAAATGGTGTTTTGCAATACGAGGGCACTTATAAAGATGGAGAAAAGGATGGTTTTTGGAAATCTTTTGATTCGGATGGAAAGATAATTAATGATTGTGTTATTAAAGATGGTAAAGAATATAATAAGATTGATCTTCCAGAAGATTATAAAGAAACACCTGATGACAAGATTTTAGAACTTGTTGGTATGTATAAAGATATTCGTTCCAAAATGGAGTCTCAAGATTACGATTTTGTCATAAATAATTGTACTAAACTAATTGAAATTCTCAAAAAATTAAGTGAAAAAAATCCAGTGGATGGGGTTCATGGTTATGGTGATGCAGATGGAGTTTCTTTTTCAATTGTTGATATATATTACATGAGAGGTTCAGCAAGAAGTGCTATTTCAAACAATGATGCATTAATTGATTATAATAACGTACTCGATTTAGACCCTGACCATATAGAAGCCAGATATAATAGGTCAGTTTTTTATTTTAATATTAATAAAGATGTTCAAAGTGCATTAAATGACATAGTTATATGCCTTGATCTTAATCCAGAATTCCGTGATATTAATAAATTTCATGACCAGTGTCTAGATTTATATTTAGAGTCAATTTCAGAACAAGATTTTCTTAAAATTTATAAATTATATTATGAAATTTGTCTTCGCTATGTAACAATGCCCTCAACTGAAGAAAAGGAAGTAGTTAAAATCTTTTTTGATGAAATCTTTAATAAGTTTTATAAAAATAATGAGGGTGTAGACTGGTCAAAAATCAAAATATTTGAGAATGGGATTGAAATGGTTAAATTAAATATTGACATAGTAACTGGTGGTACTTCAAAAGAACTGATTTCTGATATTTTGAGTTTAAATATTTATCATAAAAATATTTTAACGAATCTTATGATAAATATTGCATCTGCACAAAATAAAATTAGTAAAGAAGCTTTTTCTTCTATTTTGAAGTTTTTAGAAGATGCAGGGCTTCCGCCAGCAGCTGATTTAGACCTAGTTTCTAAAATGAAGAATAAGACTGGAAAAAATCCTTTTGAATTTTTTGACCTTAGTAATAATGAAGAACAAATAATTGAAATATAACTATGAAATTAATGCTATAGCATAAAAGACAGGGATTAAAATAAAAAGCCAAATACAACCCTGAGAATCTCCCAAATTTTTATTTGAATCTTTTTTAGTTAAGAATGGTAAGCCAGTTTTTCTTGAGTGTTCTTTAACATTAATTTCATCAGATTTAGTTGTTATGTCTTTAACTTTAGATTTGTTTACTAATGTATTAGTTTTACAAAATCCACATAAGTTAAAGCTCTCTGCCATCATGAACTCGGCTTTACAATTTGTGCAGTATTTTTCTATCATAATATTAAATTCAATTGTCGGATTTTTATAATAAGATCTTCCCGTTTTATAGTTAAAAATCCCCTAAATTTAGTAAATTTAAATATAATTTTTTTATAAAAACTATTATGCTGTATATATTTTTATTCCTTTTTTTCGTTTTGTTAAAGTATTATGGTGCTATTGGTAGAATTGAAAAAAGGCAGCCAAATTTAGGGCCAGTGAGTAAAAAAGAAGAGTTAGCATTATTAGATGGTACTTATAAGAAGTTAGCTATTAAGCAGGCAGTTTTAGGCTCTCTAATATATACACTGATTATTTATTTAATAATCTCTTTGTTTTGAGATTATTTATTTCCATGTAATATTCTAAAAAGCGATAAAGTCTCATCATCATGACACAAAAAATAGGACATTATGAATTAGTAATTGTTAAATATTTTAAATATTTAATGGTTTTTGTTACTGCTTTGGTTTTTGATGTTATTACAGTCGAGTCGTTTAAATTTGTTGTAGAAGATATTTTTAATATTCATGAGGATGAAATGAGAGGTTTTGTTTATTGGGGTGATACATTTGTTTCTCGTATTATAGCTTCACTATTAGGGACTTTTGTTGGTTGTTATATAATAGGATCATATTTTTCACAAAAAAGGAAATTAGCAACTAATCTATACATGATTTTAATTCTTTCTTTTTGGGCTTTTTCGATATATTTATATTATTATTTAAGCACTATACCTGAATTATATGGAAGTCCAGATTTTTCTACTTTTTCTTCAAAGAAATTAATACCGATTTTTACTTTTATTTTAACTATACCTACTGCATTATTTGCTAGTTATATTGGAAGTAAAAGTTATTTAAATTTTAACAGGACAAATAGTTTGCTGAATATAAAGTGGTATGATTTAATCTGGTTTTTCTTTATCTACCAATTTTCTATTGCATTAATTTTTATGCTCTTTTTTAGTATTTTTTATGGGATGTGGATTGGAAACAATCCCCTAGAGAATACTTTTTCTTTATTGTTTTCTAACTCAATTTTAACAGATTTTTTTTCATACTTATCTTTATCATTTATATTAATTGCCTCTATTTCTATTTTAAACTATATATATGTATTAATTTCTAATAAAGGTTTTGTGAGATTTAAATTTTTTAAAATTTTATCATCATTAATCTATTTCTGGATGTTGTTTGTATTTGTTTTTAACTTACCTGATCTTATTAAATTTAATTTTGAAACAGCATCTATAATTGACGATAAAATAGAAATAATTCCTAAAAATTACATCGAGTTTGTAAATTTTTCAATAGTAATATTTAGCACATATATCTCAGAAAAATCTATAGTTAAGGTTCTAAGAAGTAATAAATTGATTAACAATTTTTTCTTAAATATTAGGGTATTTAGAAAAGATTTTTTTTCAAAGGTTTTTTCTAAATTTAGAAAATAATACTTTTTAATTAAATGCTATTTTTGCCAGCTCATTTTAAAACCAATAGGTTCTCTTTTATTTAGATTTCTTGATTGGCTGTCAATTTCATTAATACTTGATTTTGAAATTCTAATAGGAAGTTCTAGTTGTTTAGCAACAACATCATGCCATGTTTTTTCAGTTTCATGGAACTCACCATCCGCTCTTGCTATATTTCTTATGTCTAATAAAAAGTGTTCTCTTTTGTAAATATCAAAGTCTTCATTACTTTTAATAAATTCTACCATTGAAGCCATATATTCAATTGCTTGTTGATGGTTTTGAACATTTTTCTCGGTCCAGTCAATAGTTTCACTAACTATTTTTTTTAAAATTTCTTCATCATTATCAAGCCATCTTTTCATAAAAAAGGAAATGGTGTCTGCTTCAGTTTGTTTAAATTCTCCGTCTGTATATTGAGCAAAAGTGTTATAAACAAAGAAAATACAATGAACTAATGACATCTTTTTTTCTTCCATATTTATTTTTTTAATTATTAATTTTTTAAATTTAGGCATTATTAACAAAAAAAATTAAAACATATGGGATTTTTTACAGATTTATTTAAAGATAAAACAAATTGGAGCTACAGTGAACTTCAAGCCTTATGGGCAACTACTTACGGTATGGCAGGAATTGATGGGGATGTTCATGAAAAAGAAGAAGAATTGATTACGAATTATATGAACAACTTACCAAAAGATAGTATTACAGATTGGAAAACTTTTGTTGAAACTGCTGTTAAGATTAAACCTGAAACTCATTTTGCCACATTGAAAGCAATGCACAGCGACAAAAAAAAGCTTGCACTTGCTTGTCTTTATTTAGTAGCTGATGCAGATGGTAAATTTGATCCAAAAGAGCAAAATGCATTAAATAATTTACAACGAATATTAGACGTATCATTTGATTAGTATTATGACTAAATAAAAATTTATTTAATTATAATGAATTTTTTTTTAGCAATTTTCCCTCCTTTATTAATTGCTTACATAATTTATAAGCAAGATAAATATGAAAAAGAGCCAAGGGAACTAATAATAAAGAGTTTTTTATTTGGATGTCTTTCAGTTATTCCAATTCTATTATTGGAAATAATTTTTAACGAAAAATATTTTTTAAATATATTCCTTTATATGCTACTAGGAGTAGCTCTAATTGAGGAAGGTATGAAATTTTTTTTCTTAAAGAAATATCTGTATTCTCATAAAGAATTTAATGAACCCTTAGATGGCATAGTGTATGCAGTTATGATTAGTCTAGGTTTTGCTACTGTTGAAAACTTACTTTATGTTTTTGTTTATGCACCTGGTCAGGAAACTTATGTTGCTATTTTAAGAATGTTTAGTGCAATCCCTTTACATGCATCATGTGGTGTTGTAATGGGTTATTATGTAGGTAAAGCAAAATTTAACGAAAATTCTACTTATTATTTAATCATTGGCTTATTATCAGCAATTATCATTCATGGATTTTATAATTATTTTGTTTCAATTAATCAAGGTATATATTTTGCTTTTTTCACATTATTTATTGCGATTTATTTTTCAAAAAAAGCAATTAAAGCTCATCAATTTGATTCAAAAAATAGATTTTCAAAATGAAAAGAATTATTAAAAACTATTATTACAAAAGGATAAATGACGATAGTTTTTTAGAAGAAAATGCTTTTTTTCGTTTAATAGTTGTTGTTCCTGCAATGATTGTTTCTCAACTATTAGTATGCAAGGTTTAGGACAAATGTAATTTTAAATATAATGAATAGAATACCACCAACATATTATACTACTGTCAGAAATGGATTCATCCAATTGCGTTCATCTCAACGTTCTGGGGTAATTCAAACATTTGGTAACGATATTGCAACTGCAATTTTACAAGGTAGTCAAATCATAGCAACTACTAACAAAGGTATTACTCACATCTATTCAATTAAAAATAATTATGCTACTTTAACTAAAACTTTTTAGTTTTGACCAACATTGTAAATTTTAATCAGCACTTTTTTATAGATTTGATAAATTTTAAATTAAAAAAAATGAAATATTCAATTTTAGTATTTATTGCAGCTTTTTTATTTTCATGTAATTCACAAAAAGATAAAAATAATATAAATGCAAATTCAGATCAAAAATTTTTAAATAATAGTGTTACAGTTCAAGCATATCTTAATGATTTTGTAAATGAAAGCATTGA
>MDSW01018398.1_pt1 | contig 11185 bp, 11 predicted proteins | sample 811171 | NCBI WGS metagenome assembly MDSW01 (sample SAMN05326641, study PRJNA326480) | marine metagenome | isolation source: seawater | place: Atlantic Ocean: North West | collected 2012 | reverse complement strand
TTAAATATTTATAATATGTAAAATTTAATTATTAAATTAATCTTCTGGAAAATTATCGCCCAGTGTCGGTAAGTTTATGAATTCTTTAACTATGTGCAAGCAGTCGCTCATATTTTCCGCAAATGAGAATTGTGCTAATTTATCCATTTCCCATTTCATTTGTAGCGGTTGAAAATTTATCTCACTAGCAAACCCCATTTCCCAATTTGGAAAAACTCGATTTTCTATTTCTCCCTCCTCTACTGTCTTTATTCCTTCATGCCTTGGGTCTTTCATAATTTTTGCATAGAGAGGTGTAATGATATCTTTAGGGCCCTCAAGATATTGGAGAAATTCACGGTTCTTATGAACTAAAATTCCGGTTACTGATCTTTCAGCGTTATTTCTACGAGAAATTTTAAGGATATCTGAAATATCAGAATTATGGCAATCATTAGAGGCTTTGCTTAAATAAAGAATAAATATCATACTAAACGTTCCTGGTGCTTATAAATTATAGATAATATATTTTAATCAAAAGTCTGTTTCATTATATAAATTAAAATCTTTAATAATGACTGAGCGACTATATGTCACTATAATTTTCTTATTTAAATCAAGGGCCTAGATAATGGCACACATAAATATTCAATTCACTCGCTTTTCTGCTTTTTACACTCCACTTATTTTTACTAAATCAGGAGGATTTTTAAAAGATGAGGGACTAGAAGCAACTTTTTCTATAGCAAATCCTGGTGAGTCCGCTATTGACGCATTAGTAGATGGCTCCGCTCAATTAGTACAATCAGCACTATTTCAAGGATTATCTTCAATTGAAAAAGGACAAAAACAAAAGACAGTTCACTTTGCACAAATAAACGAAAAGGACGGTTTTTTCATAACTGGTCGTAATAAAGATAAAGATTTCAATTGGAATAAATTAATTGGAAAAAATGTCATAGTTGATCACGGTACTCAGCCACTTGCTATGTTTAAATTTGCTTGCCACAAGGCGGGCATTAATTTTGATGAAATTAAAGCTATTAATGCAGGAAATGAAAAACAGATGGATGCTACTTTTCGACAAGGTATTGGTGATTTCATTCATCAACAAGGCCCAGCACCACAAAAACTTGAGCTTGATAGCGTTGGGTTTGTAGTAGGATCTGTTGGAAAGATGATTGGAAAATGTGGTTTTTCTAGCCTTGCAGCAACCCCCGAATGGCTTGAAACTGAAATAGCAAAATCTTTCTTAAGGGCATATAAAAGAGCACGTGTACATATTAATAAAGCTTCAGCTTCTGAAATTGCTGCTTCTGAAAAATCTTTCTTTCCTGATATCGAGAAAACAGTATTAGAAAAGGCTATAAAATCCTATCAAAATCTCGGTTGCTGGACCCCACATATAGAAATTACTAAATCAGCATACGAGGCAACTCTTAATGTATTTGAGCATGTTGGTTTGATAACAAAACGTCATTCTTATGAAAATTGTTGTACTTTAATATCTCTAAAATAAAAAAAATACAGAATGGCTAGAAGGGAAAATCCGTGGACTTCTCGTCTTGGATTACTTGTGCTAACCCATGTGGTGGGTACAGTCAGTATCGTCTCGGTTCTTGCAATGTCTCCTATTGTTACTCAACAGCTAGAGCTTAGCGCAGCTGAATTCGGTTTATTTATTACTGCCTACTATGGTGCTCAAGCCATTTTTTCTCTTCCTGCAGGTGCATTAGTAGACCGTATTGGTGTCGGATGGGCATTAGTAATTTGTCATATTGTAATAATAATAGGTGCAATTCTATTTAGCCAAATAGAGAACTTTCTAATGGGACTAGTCGCACTTTCTGCGATGGGTGCTGGATATTCTATTTCAAATCCAGCCACAGCACGGGGAGTACTTGAGTGGTTCTCAATAGAGCGAAGAGCCACAGCAATGGGAATTAAGCAGGTAGGAGTCCCAATAGGTGGAGTGTTAGGTGCTGGAAGTGGTGCCTTAGTATTAAATATACCTTGGAATGAGATAATGCTTGGTATAGCAGCATTATCTGCAATTAATGGAGTATTTTGTTTACGTTTAACTCGACTTAAAAGGCACGGGCTAATTAAAGATAAGAGGAATTTTTTTTCGAATATTCGTCAAGTTTTTCAAGATAAAAATATTAATAGGCTTGTGATAGTTAATGGGCTTTATAATTTTGGCCAAACTAATTTTTTTACTTTTTTAACACTATTTATGAGAGAGGCTGTACTTGTTAGTCAGCCAATTGCAAGCCTTTGTATTGGTGTTGCTCAAATTGCAAGTGCTATTGGTAGAATTGGCTGGGGTATAATTAGTGACACATTATTCAATGGACGTCGCAAAGAATTAACCGTTGTATTGGGTTGCATCTCCGTAGCAGGATTATTTTCTTTAATGCTAGTAGGTCCAAGTTTAGAAATTTATTTTGGGCTTGGAATAACATTTATATTAGGAATAAGCATCGCATCTTTTGCACCATTAATGCAAACTTTGTCTATAGAGGCAACAGAAAGGCGACTAGCTGGTTCTTCAATGGGCTATAACATGTTTGGCACCCATATTGGAGGAATGATAGGCCCCCCAATTTTTGGTGTTTTGATTGATGCAACAGAAGGATATATGGCTAGTTGGATTATGACTTTAATCATATTTGGAATTGGAGTGTTTTTACTAGCTTTTGGTTTCAAAGAAAACAGACAATAAATTCTAATTATATTAGTAAAATTTAATTATGCATTAAAATAATTGAATATCTCTACGCTACCATCCCATGTAAGGTTGCCCGCAACCCAAAAAATTACTGCTAAACCTATATATCCAATCCAAGAGTACTTGTTTAGCATGTTTGCAATTAATTTGGCACCAACTGCCATTAAGACAATAGAAAGCACTAAACCGAAAATTAACATTTGTATATTGTCTCTAGCTACACCAGCAATAGCGAGAACGTTATCCAATGACATTGTTAAATCTGCAATTAGTATAGTAGTCATTGCTCTTAAAAATTGTCGCGAGTTAACTTTTTCATCTTTGGATTCATCTTCATTTAAAGTATTTTCTTCAACAGAATTTGAATTTTTTTTAGGTTTAGCACCTGAATTTTTTGATAAATCTATCCATAGTTGGTAGCAAACAAAAAATAGTAAACAGCCACCGACCAGTTTTAGACCAATAATTTCTAGAAGATAAAAAGTTAACGCTGCTAGTGGTATACGAAAAATTATAGCAGCCGTAATTCCATATGCTATTGCCTTATTTTGTAATTTTTTTGGAAGTGATGCTGCTGCTAAACCTATAACGATTGCATTATCCCCAGAAAGAACAAGGTCTACGAGAATAATCATAACAAACATCGAAGGGTCAAAAGATATTGAGGTTAAAAAATCCATAAAAAACATTTTATTTATATAATAATATTTTCATTTTCAAATTATAACTTTAAAATTTTTTTTCAAAAATAAATTAAGTTATCAAAAATACTTTGAAAAAAGTTCGAATAATAATTTAATTTTCCTATTGTTAATAGTTAAAATTATAAATTTATAGATGTCTGTAAATTTACTTCAAAGAGGAATAACAAAATTTATAATTCACTTAAAGAAATTAAGTTTTTGTTTAGGCTTTTAAAACATTGAACCCAATGGACAAAATGGATCAATTAAAAAACTGCCAAAAAGTTGGAAGACTCCTATCCATTTTATGGATACTCGGAGTTGTTGTAAATTCAACTAAGACAGTAGGCGAAGATAGATTGAAATTCAGAGAGGAATGGTATGAGAGCTGCTTAATTTCAAAAGAGCATCAGACAATTTTAGAAAAAAAATCTAAGAACCAAAATGAAAAAAATGATGCTTGTTATACACAAGCAAGACTAGAGTCCCTAAAAGTAATACCAGACTATGTTCTAATAAAAAAAATAGGATACTGGGGAATACTCCCATTGCTTATAATTTGGTTTGTTGGAATCAGAATAATTGAAAGACGTAGTAATAAGAATTAATTTTACTACTGACTTTTAGCATTGCTTTCTTTTTTTATTACAGGAAGTTCTAGCTTTAGGTTAAGTTCTTTCAGACGGTCTGGTTCAGTAGTTGCAGGAGCACCCATCAATAAATCCTGAGCCTGTTGGTTCATTGGAAATGCTATAACTTCACGAATGTTTGGTTCATCAGCTAGCATCATCACAATTCGATCAATACCTGGTGCAGAACCACCATGCGGAGGGGCTCCATAGCGAAAAGCATTGAGTAGACCGCCAAATTTTTCTTCAACTATATCAGCACTGTAGCCTGCTATGCCAAAGGCTTTTATCATTACATCAGGACGATGATTGCGAATTGCTCCTGAAGATAATTCAATCCCGTTACAAACAATATCATATTGCCATGCTAATATCTCTAAGGGGTTTTCATTTTCTAGAGCATGAAGGCCTCCTTGAGGCATTGAAAATGGGTTATGACTAAATTCAATCTTGCCTGTCTCCTCATCCAATTCAAACATTGGGTAATCTACAATCCAACAAAAATCAAAACGTCCTTCTTCTAAAAGTCCAAGTTCATTGCAAATACGTGTTCTTGCAAGCCCTGCAAATTTTTCTGCAATTTTTTTTGGGCCGCATACAAAAAAAACTGCATCACCTAATTCAACTTTGAGAGCCTTTCGAATATCTTCAACTCGATCAATTTCTAAATTTTTAGCTATAGGTCCCTTTGCTCCCTCTTTTTCATCAAATATTATATAACCTAATCCGCCCCCTCCTTCTCCACGTGCCCAGTCGTTAAGTTTATCAAAAAAACTACGTGGGTATTTTGCTGCACCAGGTGCTGGAATAGCTCGTACTATGTTTCCCTCTCCAATAAGCTTTGAAAATAATGCAAAACCTCCATCTCTATAATTTTTTGTAACATCAGAAATGATTAATGGATTACGTAAATCTGGCTTATCAGTTCCATATTTTAACATAGATTCGGCAAAAGGTATTCGAGGAAAAGGAGGTTTTGTAACAGAATGATCACCTCCAAACTCCTCAAAAATACCTGCTAATACTGGCTCAATAGCTTCAAATACATCATCTTGCGTTACAAATGCCATCTCAAAATCGAGTTGATAGAATTCACCAGGCGAACGATCAGCACGGGCGTCTTCGTCACGAAAGCAGGGTGCTATTTGAAAATATTTATCGAACCCAGCTACCATGATTAGCTGCTTAAACTGTTGAGGCGCTTGAGGAAGAGCATAAAACTGTCCAGGATGCTGGCGTGATGGAACTAAATAGTCGCGAGCTCCTTCCGGTGATGATGCCGTTAAAATAGGTGTTTGAAATTCTATAAACCCAGCATCGATCATTCGCCGACGTATGGATGATATAACTCCATTTCGGAGTCTTATATTTTTCTGCATTTGATCCCGGCGTAAATCAATAAATCTATAACGTAACCGCGTATCCTCCCCAAATTCTTCACTTCCCGCCACCTGCATTGGCAAAACCTCTGCTGAACTTTCAACAGTAACTTCATCAATAGTCAGTTCAACTTCGCCAGTAGGCAAATTAGAATTAATAGTTTCATCAGATCGCCTAACGACTTTTCCGGTAACTGTCATGACGCTCTCTATGCGCAATGCTTCAATGGACTGAAATATTTTACTAGATACATCAATAACACACTGGGTAAGACCATTTTCATCTCGCAGATCAATAAATAATAGATTTCCATGATCTCGCTTTGAATGCACCCAACCGGATAATCTGGCTGAAGTACCAACGTCAGAAAGACGTAATTCATCACAATAGTGCGTACGATAGGGGTGCATCAAAGTATCACTCGCTATAATTTTTTGTTCTGAGGGTTAAAGGCCCTGAACAGACAGCAATGTCAAGAGGACTTGTCTAGATAATTTTTAAAATCTTAATTGAATTATAAATCAATAAAATAACAACAGGTTTCAAAGTTAGTGTTAAGCAAAGATAATCGATTAATTTTATATTCAAAAGATTATTTTTCAACTGTAGGAATATATTCCTGAATAATATCAGCTAGTTCATCAGCAACTAAATCTCTAAAGAAATGTCCAGCATCATCAATGACTACTAGACGTACATTTTTACTGGTATGAGATCTCATTTTTTTTGGAATATCTGGAACCACTTGGTCGTCACTTGCTGCAATTACTAATACTGGAACTTTTGATCTGTCTACTACAGATGGTGTATTTCGATCTGGATTAGGCTTATAATAATCAAAGAAAGTATGTGCAGAAACTTTTGTACTGGGACAATACATGAAGTCTACATCATTTAATAATGTATCACCACGGCCTTCCTTAATAAGCCCCTTGGCCTTATCTAAATAAGGAGATAGATCTTTTTTATATCTACTTTTATATTCTAAAATCTCTTTTCCTTTCTCCCAAGTGCTTGGAGCGACCAATATTGCGCTGCTAACTATAGGATCTGGAGATCTTGAAACATAACGTGCTACTTGATTCCCTCCACGGGAATGACCTAATATGGTTATTCTACTTGCTCCATTTTTCTTGAGCCAATCAACCCACAAAGAAATTTCATTAAAAACACTTTCTATACGCTGTCGATGTGGCCCCTTACAATCATTCATACCGTGTCTATCATTTTGAGCGTAACTATAATTAAAAGCTATATTACTTAGGCCACGTTCTAATAACAAATCCTGCAAAGCTCTCATAATTTCCATATCTTTATGGGCCAAAGTTCCATGTGCCATCATGATTATGCCATCAGACAAAGACTTTCCAGTAGCAAGATTTAAATTTGCATTTACTATCAACTCTCCATGCTTAATTTTTATTTCTTTTGCTTGCAAGCCCCACCCCACAAATGAAAAAAGCAAGCAATAACATAAGATTCGGAGCATTTTATCAAATCCTTATTTGGCAATCTATAGAGTTAAAATAAAAATATAACAGTCTAAATGATCATCTTCTATACAAAGTATAACAATTGAGTCTTTCACACTCATCTATCTGAGTGTAAAACGCCGTCTATGATTACAAACACTAAAGACTTAAAGAAATTTTGTCAGCGAGTTAAGTCATCTGAATATATAACGGTTGATACAGAATTTATGCGAGAAAAAACGTATTGGCCAATCCTTTGCCTAGTTCAGATTGCGGGGTCAAATGATGCAGATTGTATTGATGCTCTATCAAAAGATATCAATCTAGAGCCATTATATGAGCTAATGGCTGATGATGGTGTTTTAAAAGTTTTTCATGCAGCGCGTCAAGATTTAGAAATTTTTTTTCATCAAGCTGGACAAGTTCCTCATCCAGTCTTCGATACACAAATTGCTGCAATGGTATGTGGTTTTGGTGACTCAGTAGGATATGAGTCTTTAATAAGCGAATTAGTCAAAGTACAAGTTGATAAAGGTTCACGTTTTACTGACTGGACATTACGCCCATTGAGCGATCGTCAAATTAACTATGCTTTATCAGATGTAACTCATCTACGAATTGCATATGAGAAACTCAATGAAAAATTAAAACTTAACAATCGAAAAAATTGGTTAATTGAAGAAATGTCAGTTTTAGAAAGCACTGATACTTATAATGGTAATCCTCGTGAAGCATTCCGACGTATTAAAGTCCGCAATACTAATTTAAGAATGCTAGCTGTTCTTCGCGAATTAGCCGCCTTACGTGAGAATGAAGCACAGCGACGAGACGTTCCTCGTAATAGAATAATGCGGGATGAGCAGTTAGCTGAAATCTCACATCATTCGCCAAAAACAGTTGAAGAGCTTGCTCGAACAAGGGGGTTAGGCAAAAAATTTGCATATAGTAATTATGGTCAGAAAATACTTAATGCTATAAGAATCGCTAAAGAGATTGATGACATCGATTGTCCTAAGCCTATACAAAAAAGAAAATTACCCCGCGGACTTGGGCCAGTTACAGACTTATTAAAAGTCCTACTAAAGATGAAATCTGAAGACTCTGAGGTAGCTGGTAAACTTATAGCTTCAGCTGCCGACATTGAATTAATTGCAGCCTTTCAAGAAAATGCTGATGTAAAAGCATTAATTGGTTGGCGACGTGAAGTTTTTGGAAATGACGCACTTAAAATTTGTTCTGGTGAGATTTCTATATCTGTAAAGGGAAAGAAATTAGAACTAATCCCTACTCTTAATAAGTAAATAAAGTTTAAAAGTATTTACAATTCATGTTTTTAAAAGGTTCCTGGATAATTTCCACCATCCATTAATAGGTTTTGACCGGTAACATACCCTGCCTGCTGAGAACATAAAAATGCACAATATTCTCCAAATTCTTCCGGAGTACCAAATCTTCCAGAAGGATTACTTTTAGCTTTTTTGGTGGTCATTTCAGCAACATTTACACCAGCCTTTTCAGCAGCAACTTTAATATTTGCATGCATTCGGTTTGTATCGAACGGGCCTGGAAGTAAATTATTGATTGTTACATTATTAGCAATTGTCTTGCGCGAAAGACCGGCTATGAAACCAGTTAGCCCAGCTCGTGCTCCGTTCGACAAACCAAGTGCTTCAATTGGAGCCTTTACAGCACCTGATGTGATATTAATTATACGCCCAAACCCACGTTGCATCATGCCATCAACTACTTCTTTAATCAGAAATATTGGAGTAAGCATATTGGCATCAATTGCTGAGATCCAGATACTTCGATCCCAATCACGAAAATCTCCAGGGGGAGGTCCACCTGCATTATTGATGAGGATATCAGGTTCAGGACAGGCTTTTAAAATTTCTACTTGGCCATCATCAGTGGTAATATCGCAATTAATAGCTTTAACCTCACCGCCACCAAGAAAACGTATTTCACTTGCAGTAATTTCAAGGGTTTCTCGACCGCGTGCGCATATAGTTACATCAACTCCCTCACGTGCTAGCGATATTGCACAACTTTTACCTAAACCTTTGCTAGATGCGCATACGATAGCTTTTTTTCCATTAATTCCTAAGTCCATTGAGATCCTCCTTTAATTTCCACACATTAGTAGTGCTGTTCTAATACTTTACGAACAAGTGGCACAGTGACTTTACGTTGTTCCTTAAGTGCTATTTTATCAATAGTATGAACTATGCTTCGAGCTGCCTCAAAAGATCGTTCCATGCGTGTAAGTAAGAAAAAGATTACATCTTCATCAATCTTCAACTGACGATCTTGAAACTGCTTAATCAAAACAGCAGAAATTAGATTATCATCCGGAGCACCAATACGAACCTGAGTTGCAGCATTTAGTCTTGAAGATAGGTCTTTAAGAGATATCCCCCAACGGGCTGAAGGTTTTTTTGCTGTTAGTAGTAAATGTCGGCCCGTTTCGTGCAATACATTATGAAGATGAAGAATCGATTGTTGAAGAGCTCCGTCCGCAATATTAGAGATTATATCTGCATTTTCTAGTATTGCTGATTTAGAATTTCCTAAATAATACGGTGGTTCACTTTCCATTAGGTCAGACGATGTTACGATACAAGAATGATTTATATTATAAAAAACCTGAGATAAATGTGTTTTTCCAGATCCAGCCGGACCAAAAAGAACTAGAGCAGTACTAGGCCAGTTAGGCCATTTATCAAGTTGTTTGACAGCTTCTGCATTTGGTGGAGCAATAAAAAAATCCTCTCCCCCAAAAGAGGGCCTATGAGAAAAATCAAGTGTAAATTGACCTTCTTCAGTCACTTTTTTTAATTCCACCTGAAAGAAGTGAACTATTTCGATATCTAGTTAACGCAAAACGAGTTAATACTCCCGTTACGGCCGCGCCTGGGACTGCTAATAATACTCCCGTAAACCCTAACAAGGCGCCTCCAGCTAGGAGTGCAAATATAATCCAAACCGGGTGTAGGCCTATACGGTCTCCAACAAGTCTTGGAGTAAGGATGTAACTTTCCGCTATCTGTCCAGCAATAAAAACTAAACCGACTAAAAAAATTAAAGTTAAATCAGTAAATTGTATAGTTGCAATTAAAAGCCCAACAATTATCCCAGTTGCTGCCCCTAAATAAGGAATAAAAGAAATAGCACCAGCACCAATACCGACTAATAATCCAGAATTTAGGCCAATTGACGTCAATGCAATCCCGTACCAAATCATCAAGACGAGGCAAACACTTGCCTGCCCTCTAACAAATCCTGCTATGGCTTCATCTATTAATTGAATTTGTTGATTAATTGTAGAACGCGAACTTAGTGGAAGATGATTATCAACCCACTCTGTAATAGAGTCATAATCGCGAAGTAAATAAAAAGATACAATAGGTGTTATTAAGATTAAAGAAATCAAATTAAAAAAAGCAACTCCCCCCCTCCAAATTTCACTAACTATTCCAGAGAGCCACTCGATAGCTTGCCCACCATAAGAACCAGCAGTTAATTTTAACTGATCAAGCTCTTCAGGTCCTAAACCAGCTTGTAGACTCTCAACAAACGGCTGAATAAATAATCGTATTCTTTCAATTAAGTCGGGTAGCATAGATACTAAACTAATAATCTGAGCCTGAAGCAGAGGTATAAGAAGAATCAAAATAATTATAACTAGTATAAAAAAATTAAGAATAATTATGGTTGTAGCTAATGCTCTAGAAAAACCAAACCTTTCAAGACGATCAGCAATCGGATCAAGAAAGTAGGCGATTGCCAATCCGGCAACGAAAGGCATGAGCATACTTGCCAAGGCATTTAAAGTAATAAAAAAGACAGCAAACCCAATTATCCAGAATATAACTTGCTTTTCTTTGCTCACTTTTTAACTCCATGAATTGTCATTTTCTTGAATTTATAAATGGTTGGAATTTTGTTTTTCCAATTCAGCTGCTAAATTGCTCCAGGTAGTAACATAGGCAGTACCAGATGAAAGTGTCGTAAATGCAATAAAGTAAACAGTGACTTCAATAAAGTGCCCACCTTCAAAGTCATATCCAAAGATAAAAAGGACACCGATTGCCAATAATAATTGAGCCACTGTATTGACTTTAGAAATCATTAAAGGCCGCATACTTAATGATTGAGTAACCGTATGGAAAATAAGTGCACCACCAACGATCACAATATCACGAAATACTACCAAGATGACCAACCATATTGGCAGAAAACTCTCATGACCAAGAGTAATATATGTACCTACAAGTAGAGCTTTATCTGCAATAGGATCAATAAATGCAC
>MDSW01141167.1_pt1 | contig 11186 bp, 9 predicted proteins | sample 811171 | NCBI WGS metagenome assembly MDSW01 (sample SAMN05326641, study PRJNA326480) | marine metagenome | isolation source: seawater | place: Atlantic Ocean: North West | collected 2012 | reverse complement strand
TTTTTATTCATTGTAAATTTAAATATATAAGATTTTAAATTAATGTCAGACTATAAATATTCAATTGAAGCAAAAAATGTAAATAAAATTTTTTACAAAAAATCTAAAGAAATTAATGCCCTTATAAATTTTGATATAAAAATTAAAAAAGGTAGTATCCACGGTTTGTTGGGTCCAAACGGTGCAGGAAAATCAACATTTATTAATATATTAGGTGGATTAGTAAAAAAAAATACAGGTAATGTTAATATTTGTGGAGTTGACATAGATAAAAATTCAAAATTAAGTAAATTTAAAATTGGTATTGTTCCTCAGGAACTCAATATTGATCCATTTTTTTCACCAGCTGAGTTATTGGAATTACAAGCAGGTCTTTACGGAATACCAAAAAATAAAAGAAAAACTGATGAAATTTTAGAAAATTTAAAATTAACAGATCAACGTAATGCCTATGCACGTACTCTTTCTGGTGGAATGAGAAGAAGATTGCTTATTGCAAAAGCTCTAGTTCATAGCCCTGAAATGTTAATTTTAGATGAACCAACTGCAGGTGTTGATGTAGAAATTAGAGCATCAGTTTGGAGCTATATTAGAAAAATAAATGATTTAGGTACAACTATATGTTTAACCACTCACTATCTAGAAGAAGCTGAAAATTTGTGTGATACTATTTCGATAATTAATTTAGGAAAAAAAATTAAAGAGGACACAAAAAATAATCTTCTTAATATCATTTCAAAAAAAACTGTATCTTTTGAAATAAATCATGAATTTTTTATCCCAGAAGATTTAAAAAAATTTAATCCTAAACAAGATGAATTAAAATTAACCCTGCAATATGATAAAAATAAAACAAAACTTAAATCGATTATAAATATTTTAAACAAACATAATATTGATTTTAGTGAAATTAATACTTCCGAGAGTGATTTGGAAGATGTTTTTTTAAAATTAATTAAAAATCATGACTAACCAAATAAGAAATATTTTTATTTTTTTATTTCTTTTAATTCCAATAACTCTTATTACTGGACCGGCAGTTCCAGATCTAACAATTACGTTTGGTGGAATTTTTTGTTTAATATGGATTATTTTTAAAGAAGAAAAAAAACATTTAGTTCAAAATAACTTTATTCAAATTTCGTTTATTTTTTGGTTAAGTCTAATATTAATTAGTTTTTTTGCTTTTAATAAGGAAAAGTCTTTTCAAGACTCGGTAATTTTTATAAGATATCTTTTGATTCCACTTTGTTGTTATTTTATATTTTTTACAAATAAATATACAATAAAATATTTATTATTAATATCATTCATCTCAGTTGTTTTTGTTTTATTTGATACAATTTTTCAATTTTTTAATTATTCTTCAAAAGATGGTTTTGGAGAAGATTTACTGGGTTTTAAATCGAATTGGTACGGAAGATTAACCGGACCATTTGGAAATGAATTAATTCCTGGTTCGTATGTATCAAAATTTGGTCTTGTTGGATTTTGTTATTTACTAATTAGTAACAATTTAAAGAATAAGAATTTTATTCAATCAATTTATTTAGCTATTATACTTGTTGTTACTTTTATATCTGGTGAAAGGATGGCTTTTGCAACATTTTCGTTAGCCTTATTTATTCTATTATTAATTATGAATAAGAAGAGGACCACAATAGGAATTTCAATAATTTTTGGTTTGTTTTTGATATTTACAATGTTGAAATTTCATCCATTTTACAACGATTACGAAGTAATTGAGTCAAATCAATATCACCAAGGTTTAAAAATTAAGAAAGAATTTCAGTGTGATTATGATAGCAGTAAGACTTGTAATAAAATAATCAATATTCAACCAAGTTTTTTAGAAATATTAAAAAATTTTGAAACTTCTGCTTATGGTGAAATTTATCTTTTATCTTTTAAAATGTTTAAAGATAATCCACTATCAGGGATAGGCATAAATAACTTCAATTATTTGTGTAACACCGAAAATAAATATAAGAATATGATGATAAACTATGACTGCACTTCCCATCCTCACAATACATATATTCAGTGGTTAACTGAAGGTGGTATATTTGTATTTGTGCTTTTTATAATTTATTTAATAATTCTTATAAAATTCATAATACAAAATAAAGGAAATAAGGAGTTTAAAATTATTTCACTAGTATTGCTTGTAATAATGTTTTGGCCAATAATGTCCACGGGCAGTCTTGTAAAAAATTGGTATGGAATTTCAGTTTTCTATATTATTGGTATAAGTATGTGTCTAAGTAGGGTTAAATTAAATAATTAGTTTTTGAGTTTGAGAAATTTTTTTTAACATATCTAGCAACAAAAATTCCTAAAATAAAAAAAATTAATACTGAGAGTGAAGTTCCATTGCCTTTACCAAAAAAAGATCCTAAATAAATAAATAAATAAATAATTGAAGAAGTAAGTATTTTGAAATTTATTCCAATTATAGAGCCTAATATAAAGAAAATAATTATAAATAATGTTTTTCCTAAACCCATACCAAAATATGAACCAACATAAGCCATATAGATTGCAGAGTAAAAAATTGATAAGTTGGTAGAAATACTATTATCAAAAAATCTTACTTTTATTAGATAGTAAAACGACTTAATGCCATCAACCCAAGTTATTTTTTTCCCCTGAGCTTTTGTTCGAAAGAAATAAGAAACACCATATTCATAAATAGAAAAATTATTCCTTACTATTTGTGAAGCTATATCAATTTCGATACCAAAATCATTTACAGTTAAATTTATTTTTTCAATAATGTCACGATGGAGGATTTTTAATCCACAATGTACATCACTAATTGATTGAGAAAAAAATATATTAAAAATTAAAGAATTAATTTTACCAATTAAGTTGTTAAAAAAATAATTATTTTTTTTTAATTTACCTGATAGATATCTACTTCCAAAAATACATTTTATTTGATTATCAGCTTTGACTATTTGATACATTTCAAACGAGTCCTTAGTGTCTAATTCTAAATCAGCATCTTGAAGAAGTATATACTTACCATTAGAATTCTTTATTCCTATTTGAATTGCTTTACCCTTGCCTGAATTTTTATCTAGTCTAATTGATTTACAATTTAATTTGTAATTTTTTTGATTTTGAAATTTTTGAATTAAAGTTTGTGACTTATCATTTGAGCCGTCGTCAACAATTATAAGTTCTGTTTGTTTATCATCAAAATACTTTATAAGGTCTTTAAATAAATTAGGCAGGTAAGGTTCTTCATTATATACAGGAATTATGATTGATAAATTTATATTATTCTCTTGGAGCATGTTTATTCAATATTCTTTGAAGTGTTCTTCTGTGCATTCTAAGTCTTCTTGCAGTTTCTGATACATTACGATTACACTGTATAAACACTCTTTGAATATGTTCCCATCTAATTCTATCAGCTGTCATAGGATTTTCTGGAGGAGGGGGTAGTATTTCTTTGGAATTTGTTAAAGCGTCATATATTTGATCTATTTCTGCAGGTTTTGGAAGATAATCTACAGCTCCTGACTTAATCGCTGCAACTGCAGTTGCAATATTACCATATCCAGTAAGTAATAATGATCTAGTACTTGGACTAATCTTTTGTATTTCCTTAACTAATTCGAGGCCAGATCCATCTTCTAAACGCATATCAACCACTGCATAGTCAAATTTTACTTCATTTACTTTTAGTATAGACTCTTTAAAACCTGGACATGCTTCAACTTCAAAGCCCTTTTTTTCCATTGATCTTGACAATCTTTCCCTAAATGGAAGGTCATCATCTACAATTAACAATTTTTTATTCATACTTCTAAAATAGAGTTATCTAAGTTAATTTCAACAACCGCATTACCTCTTCTAGAATTATAAAATGTAATTTTACCACCCATATTCTCAATTAAATTTTTAGCAATAAATATCCCAAGTCCCATTCCTTCTTTATTTTTCGAAATATATGGTTCTCCTAATTTATCAATTATATCTTTAGCAAAACCAATACCATCATCTGATATTTTAATTTTAGTTTTATGTTGACTATATTCTAGTTCAACACTTACTGTTTTTTTACAATATAAAATTGCATTTTGAATTATATTACCCAATGAGTACATAATTTCATCTTTAAATATTATTTCACGTTCATCATCTTTTAAACTTTCAATAATTTTAAGTTCTTTATTTTTGTTAAACTTTTCAAAGTTTATTTTTATTAAGTCTGTTATTTTGACTTTATTTAAAAATTTGTCTTTTAACTTAAGAGGGTTTTGAGATAATTTTTGTAATATTTCTTTACATCTATCTGCTTGAGACTTTAATAGTAGTATATCTTTAATTACATCTTGATCCTGATTAATTTTTTTATCTTTTAATAGATCATTTAATATTAAAAAAATTGTATTCAATGGTGTACCTAATTCATGGGCAGCTGCTGCACTTAAAGATCCAACTTCAGTAATTTTTTTTTGATTAAGTATTTGTAGTTTTGATGTAGATAAAGCATTTGAAATTTTACGTGATGAATTTGCAAACAAATAAGCATAGATGGCAATAAATATTACGGTAATTATTAAAGATGAGACAAGACCAAATTTATATATTTCGGGTAAAATAAATTTTTCTCCTAAGTCAAGGGCTATAAAATAATAATTTAGAATTATAATAATTATTATAGAAATTGATGAAAGTATAACAGTAAGTAAAGCTGGTAGATATGATGCAGAGGTAATAACTGGTGCTAGTATCAATATGGAAAAAGGATTTACTATGCCTCCCGTTAAAAAAAGCAAAAAACCCAATTGTAATGTGTCAAATAGTAAGAATAGAAAAGCTTTAACATTACTAATTGTTTTATTTCTTCTTTCTTCAAAATAAGAATAAAAATTTATCGCTACAGACAATGAAACGATTATTAATGACTCATATATTGGGAATTCAATATTAACAAAAAAATAAACAAAAAAAATTGCAAAAAGCTGTCCAAATATAGCAATCCATCTAATCTTTATAAGATTACCGAGAAGAATTGTGTTCATTTAATTTTATATGTCTAAATTTGCGACTTTAAGAGAATTTTCAGCTATAAATTTTTTTCTAGCATCTGTTTCTCCTCCCATAAGATCTTCAAAAGCTCTATTAGCAGCATCTATCTCAGTAATTTTTACTGACAAAAGTACTCTTTCATTTTTATCAAGTGTAGTTTCCCATAATTGATCTGGATTCATTTCTCCAAGACCCTTATATCTATTAATCTGAATACCAGATCTACCAATTTCTAATATTTTATCAATAAGATCTAATGGACCATATATATTATGCTTTTCATTTTTATTTTCTATTATTGCTGACCCATATTCTTTTAATCTATAAAAATTTTCCATTAACTCATCTCTTATCTCATTTAATGCCTTGGCTTCAGGAGAGACAATAAAATTTTCATCAATGATAAATTTTTGCGTAAAACCTCTTATTGATCTTTCTAAAAGAATTGAATTTGATTTATATATTACTTTCCAATTCTTTTCTCCAATGTTAGATATTAAATTTAATCTTTGTTGAAGATATTTAGCAATTTCTGAACCAATTTCTTTATCCTCAAGATTTCTAGGGTCTAATGCTCTTACAATTGCAGAGTGCTCAATTATATCGCTATTATCAATCCTTCTCATCAATGGAATAACTAAATTTTTTGTTTTTTTTGAAAGATGAATTATTTCTTTTAGTTGATTACCTGCAATTTGATCATTTTGAGTATTTTTTAAAGTTGTATTTTTTATTCCTTCCTCAATTAAATAGTCTTCTAAATCATTTTCATCTTTTTTGTATACAGTTGAATTGCCTTTTTTTATTCTAAAAAGCGGAGGTTGTGCAATATAAAGTCGACCTGAATCAATTATTGGCTTCATATGTCTGTAGAAAAAAGTTAGAAGTAGTGTTCTTATATGGCTACCATCAACATCTGCATCGGTCATAATAATTATTTTGTGATATCTCATCTTTTCTAAATCAAATTTTCCTTCAACTTTATTTTGATTGATATCATCGGTGGGGTTGCCTACACCACCACCAATTGCTGTAATTAAAGCACCAATTTCATTACTAGTTAATACTTGTTTTTCATTAGCTCTTTCAACATTTAGGATTTTACCCCTCAAAGGTAGAATTGCTTGATTTTTTCTATCTCTTCCCTGTTTTGCAGAACCACCAGCAGAGTCACCTTCAACAATAAATAACTCTGATAATTCTGGATTTTTTTCTTGGCAGTCAGCAAGTTTACCTGGAAGAGAAGTATTTTCTAGACCAGTTTTTCTTCGAGTTAATTCTCTAGCCTTTCTTGCAGCTTCCCTAGCATTTGATGCTTCAATAATCTTTTCAACAACTTTTTTTATTTCACTTGGATTTTCTTCAATCCATTGTTCAATTTTATTTAAACTGATTGACTCTATAACTGGTCTAACTTCTGATGATACAAGTTTATCTTTTGTTTGGCTTGAAAATTTTGGATCAGGTAATTTAACAGATATAATACATGTCAATCCTTCCCTTGCATCATCACCAGTAATATTATTAGAGTTTTTAGTATTTTTATTAATATAATTTACAATAGATCTTGTTAAAGCTCCTCTAAAACCAGCAAGGTGTGTACCTCCATCTCTTTGTACAATATTGTTAGTAAAACAGATTGTATTTTCGTGATAACTATCTGTCCATTGAAGAGCGCATTCTATTGATATATTATTCTTTTCTCCATTAAATGACAATGGATTTGCATGAATAAGATTTTTACCGTTATTTATAAATTTAACATATTCTTTAATTCCACCATCATATTTAAAATTAATATTAATTTCTTTAGATTGCCTTTTATCTATCAAATTTATGCTAACGCCGGTATTAAGGAAAGCTAATTCTCTAAGCCTTTTTTCAATTATCTTAAAATTAAACTCAATATTTTTAAATATATCTTTTGTTGGTAAAAATGTTATTTTTGTACCAGTAAAATAATTATTTTGTTTTTTTAATGAGTCTCCGACTACATTCAATTTTTTTGTAACAATACCATTATTAAATTCGATATTATATACTTTGCCATCTCTATTAATTTCTAAGATTAAAGACTCTGATAAAGCATTAACGACAGAGACACCAACTCCATGAAGACCACCAGATACTTTATAACTATTTTGATCAAACTTACCTCCGGCATGCAATTCAGTCATAATAAGTTGAGCTGCAGGTATTTTTTCAGTTTTATGAAGATCAACAGGAATACCTCTGCCATTATCACTAACTGTTACAGTTCCATCTACATTTAAAATGACCTCAACATTATCACAATATCCAGCTAGTGCTTCATCAATTGAATTATCTAAAACTTCATATATCATTTGGTGGAGACCTGAACCATCGTCAGTGTCTCCTATATACATTCCTGGTCTTTTTCTGACTGCTTCTAGTCCTTTTAATACTTTTATTGAGTCAGAAGAATAGTCGTTATTCATAATTCTGTTATATTATAAAATTCCACATTTGTTGATATAAAAGAGAATAAAGTTTTGTCAGTTCCAGTTAAGAAAAATTGAATATCAAAATTGTTAATCATATCTAATAAAATTTTTCGATTGTGAAAATCTAAATGTGAGCAAATTTCATCAAACAATAAAATAGGTCTCAATTGCTTGATATTTACTAAGTTATAACATTGAGCAAGGATCATCATAAGCACAACAGTTTTTTGCTGACCTGTTGATAACTGAGAAGCATCATGATCATTGTTAACAGTTACAATAAAATCAGATTTGTGAGGTCCGATTTTACAACCACCAAATTTTTTGTCATATTCACGTATTTCATTAAGATTTTTTAGATATTTGTTATGATTTAAATCTTTAGTAAAATAATCATCTTTTAATTTAATTTTAATTTTAAATTTATAATTGTTTTGATTATTTAATTCTTTTATATTTTCATTTAATTCATCTATCTTATTATTTCTTAAATGATAAATTTCAAAACCAATCTTGGAAAGTTGAGTCTCTATTATGCTGAGCCAATTAATATCAATTTTATCTTGTTGTAAAATTTTAGTTCTTTCAAGAAAATTTTTTTTATATTTATTTATTATTTTATTATATTCATTATTTTCTGAAAAAATTAATCTATCAATAAAATTTCTTCTAAAAGATGGTGAAGATTGAAATAATCTTTCCATTTCAGGTAAAAAAATAAGATTTGATAAAGATGTATTTAAAAAATCTATAGACTCTTTTGAATTATCATCGTTAACATTTACAATTTTTTTAAATTTACCATTTATATTTTTTGAAAATGAGTCAATTTTATAAATATTATTTTCTATTTCTAATAAAGATTTTATATTAAAATTTTCTTGATCTTTATGAATTAAATTTTTTATAGAAGCGTTTCTAATCCCCCTACCTTTAGATAATAATGAAATACCTTCAAGAATATTAGTTTTTCCAGAACCATTATCTCCAAATAATATATTTATTTTCTTATTAAATGTAATATCCTTTTTAGCGAAATTTCTAAAATTATTTAAAGATATATTTTTAACTTTTGCCAAATTTTATTATACTCTCATCGGCATCAAAACATAAACTAAATTGGAATTAGATTTTTCTTGAGCTATTATAGGTGATGAACCATCTTTAAATTTGATAGTTATCATTTCATCTTCTAAATTATTTACAATATCCATTATATATTTAGAATTAAACCCAATTTCTAAATCTTCTCCATTATAACTTAGCTTTAAATCTTCTGATGCAGTGCTATTATCATTATTAACTGTGTTTAAATTAATAACATCTTTTAATAAATTTAATTTTATAACTGGTGATTTTTCATTAGCAACTGTACTGACCCTATCAACTGCAGATAGAAGTTTATCTCTATTAACTTCCAAAGTATTTTTATTATCATTTGGAATTACTCTTTTATAATCAGGAAATGTTCCATCAATCAATTTTGACATAAAAACTAAATTCTCTATATAAAAAATAATTTTATTTGAACTTATTACTATATCAACATCATTATCAATATCAGAAAGAAGTTTTGATAATTCATTAATAGTTTTTTTTGGTATTATTACTCCTGTAACTTGTTCAATACTTTGATCTAAAGTATGACTAAATTTTGCAAGTCTATGACCATCTGTTCCCACTAATGTTACTTCAGATTTTTCATTTTCTTTATGAATGTTAAAATATAGACCATTTAAAAAATATCTTGTTTCCTCGTTTGATATAGCAAATTTAGTTTTGTCAATAAGCTTAAATAAAATTCTAGAATTTATTTTAATATTAACACCATCGCTTTTCTGATCAATTATTGGAAAATCCTCTTTTGGAAGACAAGAAAGTGAAAACCTGGAGCCACTTGCTCTTACTGTTAAAATTTTACCATTGTTTGATATCATCTCAACTTCATTATTATTATCTAATTTTCTAACAATATCATAAATTATTTGTGAATTAATAGTTGTAGAACCATCTTCCAATACATTACAATCTAACTTCTCTACTATAGATATATCCATATCAGTAGAAGATAATGTTAATGTATTATCTTTTGCCTCGAGTAAAATATTTGACAAAATTGGTAGTGTATTTTTTTTATCAACTATACCTTGTAAGTGAGAAAGGGTTTTAAATATCTTTTTTTGTGAAATTTGAAATTTCATAAGATATGATATATTGTAATTTAAATTAAGAATCTATAGGTCTTTTTAGTAATTCTAAATCCTCGTTAAAATTTAAATCAGATAATTTTAATTCCTCAATTTTCTTTACGGCATGCATTACAGTTGTGTGGTCTCTACCACCAAATTTTCTACCAATCTCAGGTAATGATCTAGAAGTAATTGATTTTGCTAAATACATTGCTATTTGTCTTGGTCTTGCAACTGATCTTGATCTCCTAGGAGAATGCATATCTGTAATTCTAATATTAAAATGCTCAGCAACTTTCTTTTGAATTTCTTCTATTGTAATTTTTTTATTTGAAGTTTTCAATAAATCTTGAAGAACAAGCTGGGCTGTTTCTACTGTTATCGACGTTCCAACTAATGTTGCATGGGCAACTAATCTATTTAAAGCACCTTCCATCTCTCTTACATTTGAGATGATCCGATGAGATAAAAACTCGAGAACTTTTGGAGGAATTTCTACACCTCTTTTTTGGGCTTTTTCAATTAGTATACCAAGTCTTAATTCATAAGTAGTAGGATGAATATCAGCAACTAACCCACAACCTAAGCGAGATTTAAGTCTTTCTTGCACACCATCTAAATCAGTTGGGGATTTATCAGCTGAAATAACAATTTGCTTATTTTGCTCTATCAATGCATTAAATGTATGAAAAAATTCTTCTTGAGTATTGTCTTTACCGCTAATGAACTGCACATCATCTATCATTAGCACATCAATTGATCTGAATTGCTCTTTAAAAGCAGACGTATCTTTGTAGCGAAGTGCCCTAACAAATTGATACATAAATTTTTCAGCAGATAAATAAATAACTTTTCTATCTGGTTGTTGTTGTTTAATCTTCCAGCCAATAGCATGCATTAAATGAGTTTTGCCTAAGCCTACACCACCACATAAAAATAATGGATTGAATGTTATTTTATCAGTTTCTGAAACTCTTTGAGATGCTGCAAAAGCTAATTCATTTGGTTTGCCTACAACAAAATTATCAAATGTAAATCTTGGATCTAGTGGAGCTCCAAATTCATTTGGATAATTAGATGTTTGATTAGATCTAAGATCAAGACTTGATTTCCAGTGATTATCATTACTTTTAATTGTACGAGTTGTTCCTGGAACTATTCTTCCACCATTAGGTTTAACTACAAATTTAATCACATCTACAGATTTTAAATATTTTTTTGACTCATTTTTAATTTTATCTGAATAGTTATTTACTATCCAATCTCTTAAAAACTTTGTAGGAACGGAGAATGTAATTGTGTTATCTTTAAATGAAACGTAATTTAGATGTTTTAACCAATTATTATAAGCGGTATCACCAACAGTTTTTTTTAAATCTTTTTTTAAGGAGGACCATTTATTATCGTCAAATATAGTAGATGTTTTATCCATTGTCCCCCTATAAGACGGTTTTTGAATTTTATAATCTTACGCACAAAAACCTAA
>MDSW01109204.1_pt1 | contig 11186 bp, 11 predicted proteins | sample 811171 | NCBI WGS metagenome assembly MDSW01 (sample SAMN05326641, study PRJNA326480) | marine metagenome | isolation source: seawater | place: Atlantic Ocean: North West | collected 2012 | reverse complement strand
TATCAATTCAAGAAACTGAAAAGGTTTTAAATTTTGTTAAAAGTTTAAAAACTGAAAATAAATCAGCTATTTTTATAGATCATAATATTATTCATGTATATGGAGCTGCAGATCGTTTTATCATTTTAGACAGAGGAGAAGTTGTTGGAGAATTTTTTAAAGATCAAATTTCTAGAGAGGAATTAGTTCAAAAAATGATACAATTGCATGAATCAGGAAAAATTAAAGTTGAGTAATATATGAGCAGTATTCTTAATAGCTATTTTGTTAAAACTCACCGTTTAGAAATTAGCATAACTATAATAGCGATTGTACTTTTTTTAATTTATTTTTTTGGTGCTACTCATGTTTTTACAAGGTTTCCAATTTATAGAGCCTTTATGCAATCTATGCCTTTTTTTGGAATTATTGCAATTTCAGCGACCTTTGTTGTAACATTGGGGGAAATTGATCTATCTTTTCCTTCTATTGTTGGAATTACGTCTTTAACTTTTGGAATGTTATTAACATCTACGGATGGTAATTTTTTTATATCATTTGCTCTTGCAACTGCTCTAGGAATGTTTGCAGGATTAGTAAATGGTCTTCTTGTAACTAAAATTGGTATACCTTCTATTGTAGCTACAATTGGTACTTTATTTTTCTGGAGAGGTTTAGTCAATGTAATATCTCAAGGAAGTGGTATAGCAATTGTTGAACAGGCAGATGGAACTTGGCACCATATGATATTTGTAGATAAGTTATTTGGAACTATACCTGCTCAATTTATTTGGTTTGTTGTTTTAACTGGATTAATGCAATGGGTATATCGCTATCATAAGTTTGGCAATCATATTCACTTTGTTGGAGATAATAAAGCAAGTGCCCAAATGATGGGTATAGATGTAGATAGAGTAAAAATAATTGCTTTTGTGCAACTAGGTTTCTTTTCAGCTCTTGCTGGAATTTTTACAATGTATGAAATGCTTTATTTTTGGCCTACTCAAGGATCGGGTTTAATGCTTACTACTCTAGCTGCAGTTTTTGTCGGAGGAACTTCCGTTTTTGGAGGAAGAGGAACGGTATATGGGACTTTTATTGGAGTACTGATTATAGGATCACTTGAATCTGGAATAGTAGCATTAGGTCTATCTGGATTTTATGTACAATTTATTAATGGTTTGATGATCACAATAGCAGTGACAATATACGCAATAATTCAAAAAAGAAAAATTTAAAATGAAAAAAGCCCTTTGGCTAGAGTCAATTAATCAAGAAAAAATTATAGAATATAAAAAACTTAAAGGCGGTGTATCATCAGAAGTATACTATGTAAAAACACATAATAATAATTATTGTATAAAAAGATCGCTAAAAAAACTTTTAGTAAAAAAAAAATGGATTGTTAATACAAATCGTATTAAATTTGAATATTTATGGCTAAAAAATTGTAAAAATTTATTAAATAATAATATTCCTAAAACATATGAATTTAATGATAAAAAAAAATATATAATAATGGAGTATTTGGATCAGTTGGAATATAAAACACTTAAAGAGTTATATTTTGAAGGAAAAATAAATATAAAAACAATAAAATTGATTAGTAAGCATCTTTATAAAATACATTCTAACAGCAATAGTTTAGATTTCAAAAAAACTTTTGAGGGTAATAGTAAAAATTTTTATGATTTAAGAATTGATCCATATTTTAATGAAGTAGGTAGAGTTTATCCTAAATACAAAAGTTATATTAGTAATATTAACAAGGAATATTTTAAATATTCAACATCATTAGTGCATGGTGATTTTAGCCCAAAAAATATTTTAATTGGAAAAAATAAAATTCTATACATAGATGCTGAATGTAGTAATTTTGGTGATCCAGTATTTGACTTAGTTTTCTTTTCAAATCACTTGTTAATTAAAAGTATATTCTTTAAAGAAAATTCTGAGAAATTTGCTAAATCTTATATGATTTTTTACAAAGAATATTTAAAAGAGTTAAGCAATAAAAGTTATAATGCATATTTAAATAGAATTATTAAAATGACTCCGATAATGTTGCTCGCAAGAATAGATGGTAAATCTCCAGTTGAATATATTAAAACAAATAAATTAAAAAACATTATTAGAAAAAATGCATTCAAACTACTAAGTAGAAAAATAGAAAATTTAAAAGATATTATTACAGTAATTAATGAAAGATAGTTCTATAATCGATAAAGTTGTATCTAGAAGAGTATTTGACTCAAGAGGCAATCCAACTATAGAAACTGAGATAATCACAAAAAGTGGGGCATGTGGTCGTGCAATTAGTCCTTCTGGAGCCTCAACAGGTAAAAAAGAAGCTATTGAAATTAGAGATAATGACAAACGTTATAATGGTAAAGATGTAAAAAAAGGCTTGACGTTAATTGACAAAGAAATCACTAATTTATTGATTGGTTTATCATGTGAGGATCAAGCAGGATTTGACAAAGTGCTTAATGATTTTGATAAAACAGAGCAAAAAAAAATAATTGGAGGAAATGTTAGTACATCACTTTCAATTGCAAATTATCTTTGTGCTTGCAATTTAAACAAAAAACCTGCTTTTAATTATTATGGTAAATCAAAAGATTTGAAAATACCAAAACCAGAAATACAAATATTTGGTGGTGGAGCGCACTCTGGTAATCAAAATAGTTTTCAGGATTTTCTAATTTATCCAATAAATGATTTTATTTATGAAGAATTTTTAAATTCTACTCACAACATATTTAATTTTGCAAAAGAAATTCTTATAAATAATAATAATTTTTTTGGTTATTGTGATGAAGGGGGTTTTTATCCAAATAAACTCAATCAATTTGATATATGTGAAATAATTAATGAAAGTATTATAAGAAATAATATGATACCAGGAAAGGATATTGGAATTTCAATCGATGTTGCTGCATCAAATTTTTATTCTAATAAAGGTTACAATCTTTATGATAAAATAATTGATGAAGTGGATCTTTCAATTATTTTTGATAAATTAATATCTGAATTCAATGTTAATATAATCGAAGATCCTTATCATGAAGAAGATTTTAATTCATTTGCTACTTTAAAAAGTAAGCATGATGGTTATGCTAAGATAATTGGTGATGATTTAGTATGTTCAAATTATAATCTATTAAAAAAAGCATTGAAAAATAAATCTATTGATGGAATTATTGTAAAGATAAATCAATGTGGAACTATTTCTGAAACATTAAATACAATTAGTTTGGCGAAAAAAAATAAAATTAAAACAATTCTTTCTGCAAGATCAGGAGATACTGAAGAAGTTTTTTTAAGTCACTTTGCTGTGGCCTGGAATTTAGATATGATTAAAATTGGTTCATTTTCAAGAAGTGAAAGAACATCAAAATGGAATGAACTAATTAGAATTGATGAAGAATTAAATAAATTTAAAATTTAAATTTCTAATAAGACTTTCTCAGCACTACTCACATTTAATTCACCTGGTTTTTCAATTTTAATAAATTTAATCTCATTATTATTTATTAACATTACAAAACGAGTACTACGTAATCCCATAAAATTTTTTGATTTATCAGATGTAAGATTAAAATATTTTGTGATTTCAGCGTTACCATCCGCAATACCATTTATTTTATGATCTTCAAAATAACTAATTAGCCAAGATTTCATGACGTGTTCATCATTAACTGATAAACAGTAGATATCATCAATTTGTTTTTTTTTAAATGAATCATAAAGTCTTATATAACCTGGAAAATGTTTTTCTGAACAAGTTGGAGTAAAGGCACCTGGAACACCAAACAAAATTAATTTTTTATTTATAAATTCATCTTTCAAAGAAATAATTGTAGATAAACCATTTTTAATAATTGGTACTTTAATATTTGGTATTATTTTGATCATTTGATTTTTTTTATTGATTCTAAAATTTGTTTTTCTGATAATATTTCAGATTGTAATAAGCCATTAGGATATTTTAATGAATAAAAAGCATTAAAAGGTATTCCAAATCTATTATATTTCTTTAAATATGCATCAATTTCTTTATTTGGTCGAGTCCAATCAGCTTTGATTAGTATAATTTGATTTTTTTCAAAAGCTTCTTTTATTTTTTTTGTTTGAAGAACATTTATTTTATTAAATTGACAAGTTGCACACCAATCTGCGGTTATATCAATGAAAACAAGATTATTGTTTTGTATAAGTTTTGGAATATCCGCATCTTCAAAATTTAACCATCTTTTATTTGCATGATTAGTATTATCTACTTTTAATAAATTAATTGTTGGCATTAGAAATATAAAAAAAATACATAATATAGATACTGAATACTTAAAGTAGTTAAACTTAAAAGATGCAATCAAAATAGTTAAAATTACTAGAATCATTAATATAAAATAAAAATTATAAAAACTTAGAAGAATATTTAAAATCCAAATTATTGTTCCTATTAATAAAATTGATAAAAAATACTTAATATAAATTGTCCATTTCCCTGGTTTTGGCAATAAAAGTACTATTTTAGGAAATAAAATTACTATCATATATGGAAAGCTCATTCCTAATCCCATTGCAACAAATATTAAAAATAGAGTTAAAGAACCTTGAGTAAATGCTGCCGTTATAGCTGTCCCAATGAATGGAGCTGTACACGGTGTTGCTAAAAGAGTTGCAAAGAAACCATTAAAAAAGTTTTTAGTAAAAAAAGTATTTCCTTTATCAAAAATGTTTGAATTTTTTACAAATAGTGGAAGACTAATCTCAAATAATCCCAAAGTATTTAAAGTAAATATTGTTAGTACAGTAAAAATAAATAATAAAAAATATGGTTCTTGAAATTGCATACCCCAAGCTATTGAAAAATTTAAGTGTTTTAATATAAGAAAAAAAAATGATAAAATTATAAATGAAAATAAAATTCCTAAAGCAGTATAAAAAAAACTTAATCGTACATTTTCTAATTTTTTATCTAGGACAGACATTAATTTAATTGAAAGAACAGGTAATACACAAGGCATGAAATTTAAAATAAATCCACCTAATAACGAAATAATTAAAATATAGATTAATTTATTTTTGAAAGTATAATTTGAATCTGAATGTTCTAAACGTATATTTTTTATAAATTTATAATTATGATTTTTATCATTAATGAGAATTTCAATTGGGAAACTTTCATTACTAAAATTTTTTAAATTAAAATTAAATATTGATTTCATTTTTTTTAAATCTATCGAAAATTCATTAATCGGTTTCGAAACCGGTAAACCAAAAGGGGTGTGTATATATATTTGTGGATTAAAAAAATTTTTGTTTGACTCAGCAATTATATTTATTTCAACACTATCTTTTTTTTTTACTGCATAAGTATCAATTTTATTAAGTGAACTTAATTTTAAATCAAAAAATGGTAAAGAGGATTTAGCTTTTTCAATTTCATAAAAAAAATCAGTGTACTGGACATCAGAATGAGGTATTTCTAAATATAAATTTGCATTTCCTGGAATACAAACATCTTTACAAACTAAATAGTTAATAATTAAATTTATTTTGGTTATTTTATTTTTATCAAACAATTCAATTTTTATTGGAAAGATTACTTTTTCTTCATAACCAATTGATGTTATGCCTAAAATTTCAAAATGTTTTGGGGTAGGCCAATAAATATCTAATTCACTAATATTCTCTGAATTATCCCAATTAATATTTTGTGGGAAACCTCCTCCGCCTGGAGATTTCCAATAAGTTTTCCAACCAGGTGCAAGTTGATATTCAAGGCCAACTATAATTGAATTATTATTATCTGAAGTTGTTTTAGAGTATATCAATCTAACCTGAGAATTATCATTTACTACCCAATCAGTTGATAAGGCAAATATATTAGTGCTAAAAAATGACACAGTGGTTAAAAACAGGGAAACAAAAAGATATTTTAATATTTTAGGTAACTTTTTCATAATAAAAAACTATACAATATTGCATTATAATAAATAATAATAATATATATATAATATGAATTTAACTGGACAGTTCTTAATTTCAATGCCTTCTCTTCAAGATGAGAGATTTGATAAAACAGTAATATATATGTGTGCACATTCTAAAGATGGTGCTATGGGCATAATTATTAACAAAAAAATTGATTATGATTTATACCCTGATCTTTTAGAGCAATTAGGTATTGATAAGCCTCTATTAGATAAGAAGTTGTATATAAGGTATGGAGGGCCAGTCGAAAGTGGTAGAGGTTTTGTATTACATTCTGACGAGGTTATACAAAAAGAAACTCTAAGCATTGCTAAAGGCATAGCTTTAACAAGCACATCTGAGTTTTTTGAAGATCTTTCTAGAGGCAATGGGCCAAAAAATAGCATTTTAGCATTAGGCTATGCGGGGTGGGAGCCAGGTCAAATTGAATTAGAATTAGCTTCTAACAGTTGGATGACGTTAGAAGCAGATATAAGTTTTATTTTTGATGAAAGTGTTAAAAATAAATGGAAAGACGCCTACAAATTATTAGGCATAGATCCAACTAAACTATCATATATCTCAGGTAATTGTTAATTATAAAACTAAATCAAAAATTCTTTCTTTTTCTTTATCTATTATTGTTTTTATTTTAAATTTAGATGTTTTAACCAACTTTTCACCTTTACTTGTTACAAATGATTTCATTTTATTTACTTCTGCTTCAGGCATTTTTCTTAAATATTTTAATTTATACTTTTTCCCAGAAATTATAAATACTGTATACATTTTAATCCCCATTTAGTTTTGTATATTGAATTTTTTCACTATCAATCCATGAATTGATTATATCTGAATATTTATCAGTCAAAAAATAATTTTTAATTCTTTTATCATCTTGGCTTTTTTGCTTTAAAAAAATATCTTTTGATAAAGCATCATTTAAAATTGACTGTATTGATGATCTTGATCCAATAGACTTTGGTATATTAGAACAAATTAATTCAAAAGATATACCTTGTGATTTATTGTTTTCATATATCTCAAGTGAAATAACATGGTGTAAGATAGATTTAAAAAAAAACTTTAATGAATAGTCATTTGAAAAAACAGAAGAGTAAATATTTCGTTTTTTTTCACTAATAATATTGTTTTCCATAATTCTTTTCTCCAATTAATGTGATATAGAGGGGAACTAACGGGTTCTGTTCCCCTCTATAACTTAGAGACCAATCTTAATAAGGAGTTATATTGGTCACTAAACTATTTTTAATCACGAATAGAGTAAGCCATAACACCAACTTCAGCTTTGTCAGTTCCAAGCTTTTCAGCTTCCTCACTAATTCTAATACCAAAACTTATTTTCATTAAATACCAAACTATGAATGCAAAAATGAAAACAAAGATATTGATCCATAGAATTCCATAGATCTGTGAACCAAAATTAGCACCAGAATTTGTAAGAGGTACAGCTAATGTACCCCAAATACCAGCAAAACCATGTACTGGAATAGCTCCAACTACATCATCTATTTTAAGTCTTATTAATAATAATGTACCATAATAGACAACTAATCCACCAATACCTCCAATAATAATTGCCATAATTGGAGAAGGTGTAAGAGGTTCAGCAGTAATAGCCACAAGTCCACCCAATGCACCATTAAGCATCATTACAACATCTGTTTTTCCACCAACTAATCTTGATATAGCTGCACATACCATTACACCTGCTGCTGCAGCTAAATTAGTATTAATGAATATTGTAGCAACAGAAGTCGAGTCCTCAAAAGAACCTAAAGCTAATTGTGATCCACCATTAAATCCAAACCATCCTAGCCATAAAATAAATACACCTAATGTTGCTAATGGTATTGATGAACTAGCAAATGGCTCCATTGGTTTTGCTCCATCTGAATCAAATCTACCTAGACGAGGTCCAAGTAAGATTGCCCCTGCTAGTGCGGCAGCACCTCCAGCACTATGAACAAGTGTAGAGCCAGCAAAATCAGAAAATCCAGCAGCTGCTAGGTGTCCACCACCCCACTGCCATCCCATTTCAATTGGATAAATAATACCAGCTAATATTGCACAGAACAAAAAGAAAGGCCAAATTTTTATTCTTTCTGCCATTGTACCTGATACTATTGAACATGTTGTTGCACAAAAGACCATTTGGAAAAACCAATCTGAACCATCAGAATAACCAGTCTCAATTGAGCTAGCATCACTCCAAGGAAGAAATGTTCCTATGAAGCCTCCTTCTGGAATACCATAAGCAAGATTATATCCAACTAACCAAAACATCAAACCTGCTATGGAGTATAATCCAATATTTTTCGCTGCAATTGTTGCAACACTTTTAGATGTAACTAATCCTGATTCTAACATTGCAAACCCAGCAGCCATCCACATGACCAAAAATCCACCAATTAAAAATAATAATGTGTTTAATATATAGGATACCTCAGGATCAACAGCAGCAAATGCTGTTGAAGAAATAAAAGTAAAACCTAAAATTAAACTCAAAAAAGAAAATTTATTCATATAATTCCCCATAATAAGTTCAAAACAAGACTCACCTGAGACTTGCTCAAATCATGCGTAGCTATGGAAATTAATTAATAAGATCCGCGTTCCTTCGGGTTAAACCTACTTCCGATCTGTTGATACAGATTGAACGATTTTATAACTTTGCATGCGTTCCTTCGACTTTCGTCTACTTCCGTCGCTTTTTTAAGGCGATGAACGTGATTACTGATATAGTTTAATATTAAAAATTATTAAGTTTTTAATAGTAAAGATGAATATGCAAAAAATGCATACCTAAAAAATTCTTAATTTTCTAAGGAATTCTTTCTATTTTATTGTTGATAAATCGGTCCATACAGAATTATTATTGCTCGAATCTACAGTAGCCTGAATGAATTTCATAATGTGCAATCCGTCATTAACGTTAGGTAGAATTTTAATTAATTCAATTTTATTTTCTTTGTTTTGTATAATATCTGCAGCATCTGAATAAATTTGTGCAAAGGCTTCAAGATATCCTTCTGGATGACCAGCTGGCACTCTTTCATAAGAAAACGATCCATCTTGTTTTATTGATCCTCCTCTAGTTATTATCTGATTTGGCTTTCCAAGTTTACTAAATGTAGCATAATTTGGATTCTCTTGTGACCAATGAAGTGCTCCTTTATCACCGTATATTGATAATCTAAAATTATTTTCTTCACCAGTTGCAACCTGCGATATTGATAAGTTCCCCTTTACTTTATTTGACATCCTAATCATAATTGAGGCATCATCCTCAAGTTTTCTTCCATCAACGAATGTTGTTAGATCAGCAGCTACAGAGATTAGTTTTTCTCCAATAATAAATTCAATTAGATGCATTGTATGACTGCCAATGTCTCCTACAGCACCAGCAACACCGCTTCTTTTTGGATCTGTTCTCCACTCAGCTTGTTTATTTTCACCTGTTTCTTCTTCTTTAGAGCCCAACCATCCTTGAAGATATGAACCTTTAACTATTCTTATTTTACCAAGTTCACCATTTTTAATTAATGAACGCATTTCTCTTATAACTGGATAACCAGAGTAATTATGTGTTAGAAAAAAGTATGCTTTAGATTTATCAACTGCTTCAGATAATTTATGAGCATCTTCCATTGTTGAAGTCATAGGTTTATCACAAATAACATGTATATTTTTATTTAAAAATTCAATTGCAGGCGCTGCATGCATATGATTGGGAGTCACAATTGAAACAACATCTATTCCATCTTCTCTTAGTGACTCTTTTTCCGCCATTATCTTAAAATCAGGATAACTTCTTGATGGATCTAAGCCGATTTCTTCAGCTGATTTTGCAGCTTTTTCTGGAGTTGAGGATAAACATCCAGCAACAAATTCATATTTATTATCCATCCTTGCACATAATCTATGAACAGCACCTATAAAAGCCCCTTGTCCACCACCAATCATTCCAAGTTTAAGTTTTTTATTCATTTAAAATTTATATGCCCAGAAGTTTTTTATTAGTCTCTTGATCCATACCGGAGTCTGCAAAATCATCAAAAGCTTTTTCAGTAACATCGATTATGTGATCACTAATAAATTTTGCACCTTCTTCTGCTCCCTGTTGAGGACTTTTAATACAACATTCCCATTCAAGCACCGCCCATCCATTAAAATTATACTGAGATAACTTAGAAAAAATTGACTTAAAGTCTACCTGACCATCCCCTAGAGACCTGAATCTTCCAGCTCTATCTATCCAAGATTGGAAACCACCATACACTCCCTGCTTACCTGTTGGGTTTAATTCAGCATCCTTAACATGAAACATTTTCAATTTTTCATGATAAATGTCAATATGATCAAGATAATTTAAATGTTGAAGTACAAAATGACTTGGATCATAAAGCATATTACATCTTGGATGATTTTTTACTTTTTCTAAAAACATTTCAAATGAAATCCCATCATGCAAATCTTCACCAGGATGAATTTCATAACATAAATTTACACCTGATTGATCGAAGGCATTTAGAATTGGTAACCAACGATTTGCAAGTTCATTAAATGCTTCTTCAACTAAGCCTGATGGTCGTTGAGGCCATGGATACATATAGGGCCAAGCTAGTGCTCCAGAAAATGTGGCATGCTCTGTAAGACCTAAATTTTTAGATGCTTTTGCAGCCATCATTAATTGATTTATTGCCCAATCTTTTCTTTTGGATGGATTACCTCTAACACTCTCATCTGCAAATCCATCAAATGGTATATCGTATGCAGGATGAACTGCTACTAGCTGTCCTTGGAGATGAGTTGATAATTCTGTTAGCTCAATTTTATTTCCATTTAAAATACCTTTTATTTCATCACAATAGCCTTTGCTTTCAGCAGCTTTAGATAAATCAATCAAACGTTTATCCCATGAAGGTATTTGTACTCCATTATAACCTAAACTGGAAGCCCATTTGGAAATACCATCTAATGAATTGAATGGGTCTTCATCTCCAACAAATTGAGCAAGAAATATAGCAGGTCCTTTAATTTTTTTCATTTTTATTCAAAAATATTTAAACATGATTTACAATTCTAGTCATCTAAATTAAATAATTTTTTTAAAATTATTATATAAAATTTCTGCACTAGTATTCATTGATTTCATATTAATTTTTGCATTTTGATCAAAAATTTTTAAGGCACCTTTACCT
>MDSW01205326.1_pt1 | contig 11187 bp, 5 predicted proteins | sample 811171 | NCBI WGS metagenome assembly MDSW01 (sample SAMN05326641, study PRJNA326480) | marine metagenome | isolation source: seawater | place: Atlantic Ocean: North West | collected 2012 | reverse complement strand
GGGTGCACGCTAAGCGGAAGAAACCCGCTGATCTGGGTTCAAATCCCAGTGCCCCCACCAAAAAAATCCAAAACCTACTAGCACCGATCATTTACAGGTTGTATTCAAGTCTAAACATTGGTCGCGTCAACCATGAAAAGGTGGAGAGTTGCAATAGCCATCCTGTTCCTCATCATGTCTCCCTTAGCGGGTAGTTTGGCAGCAAGCGACTCTCCGATAACCTCGGGGAAAAGGCTCCATGACTCTCAGATAACCGCATCCGGGCAGACTGATGATATTCCTATCCAAGAAGAAATCTGGTGGGATACAAATTTAGATTGGTGGGCAGCAACCTCACTGGATAAGGATCGAAATGGTATTCACGATTCACTCCAAGATTCATCCAGCCCGGTAAATGTCGGGCTATCGTTTTCAAGAGAAGTAACAGATGAAGACAGGAAAGCACTATCCTCGATGGGATTCAATATTCAGGTCGAGCTACCAGTTGTCGATGCCTTGCTATTGGGGGGCATCGAACCCAATCGGATTTGGGATCTTGCAGGATTGGATGGGGTCGCAATGGTAGAAAGATATGGGTCTTTAGAATTCTATGGGGATATACAGACTCCTGCTGTTAGGGCTAGTAATTCCACTGAGTACCCCTTAGGGGCGTGGGATCTGGGAGTGTCCGGTCATGGGGTCAATATCGCAATGGTAGACACCGGAGTGGATAACGAGCATCCGGGCCTTGTCGGCAAGTTCGTCGCAGGTTATGATGCTGTTTGTTATGTCCATTCCGACCCTCAATGTATTCTTGCGGGTGGCCGAGAGGACGATGGATCATTTGATCCAGATGATGGAAATCAACATGGCACTGCTTGCATGGGGATGGCTAGCGCTTCTGGACTAGAAGCAGACGGTTCTCAAACTATGTTCTACGGATCGGCTCCTGAAGCGGGCCTGGTAGACGTCAGAATTGGTACTGATGTTGGGGCCGGGCCCTTCGAGAACTATCTTATAGAGCAGGAGTTCTATGAATCTGCGATGAATGGTCTCCAATGGATAATCGATCACAAGGATGATGATTGGCCCGGGGTTTCCGAGGAAAGTTATGGTATCGATATAATCTCACTATCCTGGGGGATTACCAGTCACGAAAATGGTGGATCTGATGGCTCCGACATGCATAGCCGAATTTTGGATGAGGCCATGGAAGCAGGCATCGTAGTCTCAAATGCTGCTGGGAATGATGGGGATGACAATGATGGGCTATCCGGAATGAGTGCCTCGTCTCTTTCAATCACGGTCGCCGCAACTGATGACAAGAACACAGTCGATCGTTCAGACGATACCATAGCAAGCTACTCTTCTAGGGGCCCAAGGAAGGACAACGGAGATGGAAACCCCCTGAATGAGCTTATCCCAGAGATTAGTGCCCCCGGAACAAATATCATTCAGGCCGAAGGATGTGTATCTAGCGGGAGTTGCAACAACTTCCTAGGGGGCGATGCATCTGGGAATACGTATACGGGGAGGGGAAGTGGGACATCTTACGCCACCCCTTCAGTTAGTGGCATCATCGCTTTGATGATGGAGGCTAACCAGAATCTAACTCCACTGCAAATTAAGGAGATCCTCAAACATACAGCGGAGCTGAGGGGAAGTCCTAGCGCGCCAGAGGTGGACCCCTATTGGAACAGGGAATTCGGCTTCGGAATGGTGGATGCGTTCGCAGCGGTGGAACTGGCGATTTTTCTGGATGAATCAAAACAATCACAATCGATCGACCCCACACTACAAAGTCACGGACTAAACTTCTCTCAAAACGGCATTATCAACATCACAGGTCATGCATGGGGGCAATCAGGGCCAGTAGAAGCCGTAGAATTCAGAATAAATGGTGGGGAGTGGTTCGAAGCAAGGTACTCATCTGAACCCGGAGAAGTCGGGGCATTGACTCCTTTCATATGGCATATATTGCTTGATCCTGAAACGCTGCCACTCGGAAATAATACGGTTGAGATACACTCTAGGAATGGAGAAATGCACTCCCTTCCTGTCTTCTATCAAGTCTCAGGTAAAGGCGGAGTTAACACCAGCTTCTCACTCCCCGCATCCTCCATTGCAGTTTTGGCCTTGGTCTTATTTACGATTACGGCCACAATGGTTGTAGCTAGACTACAGATCAGAAAACCCAAAGAAAAGACCGAACCCGAAGTATTGGAAGCTGAAATTTTGAACTAATCAAAAAAATACTCCCGACGCAAACGAGTCTTCCAACCCGCCTCGTTAAAATCATAGAACACGAGTCCGAGGCCATGGTGAGATTCTCCGACCGTTCCAGGAGTATTAGTCCGACGGGCGTGAGGAGGATGTTCGATATGGCGGGTGATGATGCCGTCCAATTCGGGTTGGGGGAGCCAGATTTTCAACCACCAGAGATAGCAATCGAAGCATTCACCAAGGCTATGAAGGAAGGTAGGAATAAGTACACCACTACCGCTGGACTCCCAGAGCTAAGAAAGAAAATCTCGCAGATGTGGCATCATCTATCTCCCGAACTGGATGAATCCAATGTTTGCATCACAATGAGTGGGACCAACGCTCTTCTGGATATTTTCTTGGCTATTGTCAATCCCGGTGATAAAGTCATGATTCCAGAACCATACTTCCCTTTGTACCCCCCGGACATTGTAATCTGCGGGGGCTCTCCGTCATTCTACCCTTGCGAATTTGAAAACGGTTTTGTACCCCAAATCTCGGATCTGGAGCGAATAGTCGATGAAGATACAGTGGCAATTCTGTACAATTTTCCGAGTAACCCCACGGGGGGGAGTGTGAACGAGAACCAAAGGGATGAGCTTGTTGAGTTCGCCAGAAAGCATGACCTCTGGCTAATATCCGACGAAGTATATGACAGGATAGTTTACGACTCCGAACATGTATCATTCCTCGGGTCAGGGTACGATAAAATGGTCATGGTCCAGTCATTCTCGAAAACGTTCGCAATGACTGGTTGGAGGATTGGCTACCTCCTTTCTCCCGACCCAGATTTCATGAGAGAACTCAAGAAAATGCAATATTACGTCACTGCATGCTCTAACGATGCAATGCAATACGCAGTCCTAGAAGCATTGCAGAAGGCTCCCGATTACCCTGAGAGAATGTGCTCTGAGTTCAAGTCCCGGAGGGATCTAATTTGTGAACGGCTGAATGCCATGCCAGGAGTATCATGTCACACTCCCACGGGTGCATTTTACGTATTCCCCAGGGTGGAAGTGCCGGGAATGAATAGCGAAGAAATCGCTATGAAACTTCTAGAGGCTGGAGTACTCTGTTCACCAGGGACAGCCTTTGGGAGTGCTGGTGAAGGACATCTAAGATTCGCGTACACAATCGGCAGGGAGGATATTTCCAGGGGCATGGATAGGGTTGAGCAAGTCCTTACAGAACTCAGAAGAGATTGATCCACTTCCAGAATCAGTTTTCACTGCTGTCCCCAAATAGGTCCAATGGGGTATCAATCATTCTGGAGCTCTCATTTTCAGAGAACCCCCCATCCGTTCCCTCTTTGAACGAGTTTGTGGACGCATCTTCTTCCGCGGGGATATCCGTATTTTCTTCCAGCTGCTTCACGCTTAGCGACTCCATTGCAGACTCCTGTCCGAACATCCAATCTGGCATTTTTTGCGACCCCCCCAGGACGGAAATTGTTGTGAAGGTCGCCATAGGTAGTACTGAAATGGCCACAATAAAATCAAGAATGGCAGTTTCGGGAATTGTCGCGTCCGGGGCGATCATCTGAAGCACAACTTTCTCGAGTTGCATCTCATGCCACTGTTCATAATCCACATTTAGGATATCAAGTGAAAGAAAAAGGACAAGCCTCGCCATTAGCCAGTAAAGGAAAACTGGCAGAACCCAAGAAAGTCTGGATACCCTCCACACTACATTGCGGAACATTGCAGCAATACCTACCAAATGCCAAGAGAGACTAGGATGGAATCTGAATGCCAACCATAGTGCAATAAAGTAGCCGGCCATGCCCAAATCGAAAGCCCTGCTAGGTCTGACCCAAGATTCCGGTACCCCTTCCATGATCGCCAATGGGACTGCAATGAGAATCACCTGCATCGGTACTGCTAGTAGTTGAAGTCCCCCATGTACCGCCATCAAATCGAAATCGCCATCTCTAGTTTTCGAATTTACAAGTCGCGCCATCATGCCATAGGGAGTCCCCTGTAGATGAAGCCTCGATCTATCTACTAATTCTGGATCTCCACTTCTGGGAGAAAGACGAAGAAACGATAGCCAACCCCCTCGATTAACGACGAAATACGGCATGAATCCGCCAAAAATAAGAGCTAGGGCTATTGAAAATCCGCCATAAGAAAGGCCAGCGATAACTACCCAGTGGATCAGCTCTGTACGTATGCCTACCTGGGCACCTTCGTAATCTACATCAACGAGATAAGTGAGGGAGAAGAGAATTATTGGCGCCATTGTGATTTGCAGGATCACCAGGAGGGCGAGCAGTAATTGCTTCAGGACCACTCCGCGCTCGGCCATAATGCTCCTACGAGCATTCATGCTACCATAAGCACTTCATCCCTGAAACAATTACACGAACCATTTGTAGACATTATCCAGAATCTCGGAGACCATCGCAAGACGAACCACATTCCCCAACCTTCTTACACAGGTGAATTTCGCATTTCGATGTCAATGAGTTCGGTAAGGGCCCTCTTGCTTTGTTTTTTGGTGATGGCGATGAGCCTTTCCAATGCACACACCCTATCCTCTGAACCAGTTATTGAAAAATCACATGTTGGGCTGAGAAACAATCCTGTTGACTTCGCGATCACTGGTATAGAAATGGGCAATTCCTCAGAATCCCCTAGGATTTGGACGCAACCGGACTCCACAGAACTAGAGTACATGACCAAGGGGGAAACTATGCAAATTAATGTGACATTAAAGCAGATGGGCACGGACCCAACTCCCAACACAATGGATGCAAAACTAGAGATTTGGCATCCCATTGGAGTCTTGATCTCCGAATGGAGCTTCAACGTCACATTAGCTACATCGCAATCGGACAGAGTCTCATTCATTTGGACTCCCTCAGTCTCCCATAGCAGCCTAAGCGACGATGGGTTGTTGTCAGGAGGCGTGATGCTGAGGGCCATGGTTCTCCCAGAAATTGGAATCGACGGTGAAAGTAGCAACGATGTCCTAGAAAGGGAGGTCCCTGTTGCCTTTTGGTTCGACCCGATGGAGAATGGATTCTGCAATGATGAGGCAAATGAAGGGAAATATTGCACCAATAATGCAGTACCTTTCGGCGAACCGTCGTGGTTTGCTGCGGGCTACACGGATGGCTATCAGCCAGATAATAGCAATTTTCCTACGGGGACGTGGAGGATGGAGAACGAGTCTAGCGCTACGGGCGAGTGGCATTGGAAAGTTTCAGGGGAGAATGATAATTATGCTTCCAACAGATATGATAGACTTAGGTGGGCATGGCAGAGGTTCAATTCTAATGACGGATGTTCAGATCAGGTCTATGATCCAAGTCATGGACTCGGATACGGGGAGCATGACCCAATCGTCTCATCTATTCATGGAGCAAATTTATGTCTAGTGAAGATTAACAGTCCTTCGCTATACTCCATACAAATAGCTACGGATGCATGGGGGTCGATGGGTGCGGGCGATTCCATAATGCTAGAGACAGATTCCGGAGCAGGTGGGGGGAAAGAGTATCTTAACTACTCATCTCGAAATCCCTCTCCCATAGAGGGGGATTGGACTAGAATAGTCTGGAATGCATCAGGAATGCATCAAAATGAGGGATTCACAGTTTCCTTCCTTTTCCGCTCCAACTCTTCTTTTTCGGATGAAGGAATACACATCGATTCATTCATAATTTTCGCCATAGAAAAAGGAGAAGAATATACATTGGATGCAGAATGTAGTTTTCCCGGGCCGGCGGTTGATTCGGTGACTGGCTTACCAATACCAGTAATTTATGACCCAGAGTCAGAGGGGGGAAATACAATCTTGGTTCAATCAGCAGACCCCAACCCCCCATCTATCCATTGTAGGATTTTCAACAAGGGATACATCGACACTACCCTGAGATTCTACACGGAGGTCACAAACGAAACTTGGATGGATGTCCATTATCCTCTCAGGATAGACTCGAACAACTTCAACGACAACGACAATGAAGTCAAGTCAAATACCATCAAGGCTAGAACTTACACTAACGTTTGGTTCAATCTCTCCATTCCCGATGGAGCGTCTGTGCAGGATTTAGAATGGCATACTTGGATAAATGACGGAATACTAGGGTTCCAAGATACAAAGTACTTCATCGAACTACCAGTCAGTGTAAAGCAAACATACCGGTTGAGCATGTTACAAGAGACCCTATCGAATCCCGCTGCAACAATAATGCCGGGGTCCAAGGCAAACATCACAATGGAACTGAAGAATACAGGTAACCAATACTCTTCATGGAGCCTGGGTGGCATATTCCTTGATCCAGACCTGAACTCTGAAAATCTGAAATGGTTTGAAACCGAAAATGATGGCAAAGAGGCCACTATAATCAATATGACGCCAAACCAAGAAATGACTCTTAATGCAGAAGTAACTATTCCAGAAGGGATGCCCCCTGGTACTTACGAACTCATACTCAAAGCAAATAAAAGGCAACCAAATACCTTCAATGCTGAGTCCCTTGTCTACATCGAGGTTCCAGTGTATCACGACTTGGCAATTGCCCCAGTAAAACAGGCTATGCTTGCCCCGGCAAATGGAGAAGAACAGGTCGTCCAAGTTTTCATATTCAATTATGGGAATACCGAGGATACCTTCGATATTAGGGTGGATACTGATAATTGGAAGTTGAAAGCTGAGATCAGTTCTGAAGTAGTTACTCTTGAGCCCAATGGGGGGCAGGTCACGCTTTCATTGATACTTCCTATGCCTAAGGGGGAAACAGAAGATGACGTGATTGTCAATGGCTCCTACCGAATTTCCATTATCGGAACTAGCCAATCTAATCCTGCTTACCAGTCTCTTACCAACTTCTACCTCACGGTACCTGAAACTAACCTTGTGGATGTTGAGGACAGGGATTTATCAGAAGAGGTATTTGCATCTGGCACTGACCCAAGGACTTTGAAATGGGAGGTTTGGAACACGGGAAATGTCGATGATGCTTTCGATATCGAGTTGATTTTCCCATCAGATGTTTCGGCCACAGTCGCTGGGATAAACCAGGGAAGGACTCCTTACATACCCCCGGGAACCTCATTCAACCTAAGCGTAAGCTACTCATTCGATTCTGGCGTGGAAGGTCCTAGAACCATAAAACTCCGGGCGATCAGTGTTTCTTCGGGAACCGTTTCCGAGGGGGAAGCGAGATTCGAAGTTGGAACGGTCGGATTCCTTCTGGTTTTACCACCCTCTTCCCAGTCAAACGCTGGAGAGATTTCCGAATCAGGGGATGATTATATTCTGGTTTTCACCATCCGAAGCGCTCATCCAGAACTTGACCAGCAAATCAGAGCGGACGTAGAACTGGATAATCAGTGGACAATCTACGATGCCAGAGTATCTGATGAGGATAGAAATTTCGTTCTCGCAGCTGGGGAAAGCCGAGATGTAACGATACACCTGGACGTAAGGGACGAGAACTTGGAAAATCTAGCAGCCAATTTTGTCGACTTCAACGTGACCTTGGTAGTCATAAGCGATCTCGATACAACCTCCAGAACGGCCGAAATAACATTGTTCAAGCCTGATCCGATTCCTGAGGGCACAGATGTAAAGGAGGTTGGTTGGCTTGCAGCAAACTTCGCTATTGTTGCTGTGGGGGTCGTAATAATGGGGGCCGTTCTTCTGGCATCCTTCAGGGTATTAAGAGATGCCACAGCGCCCCTGGAAGAATACTCATCAATAGGGGATTACAGCATGACTGTGGATGGATGGGATGGTGAAAAGTTTGGCTCAAAAGAACTCCCTTCTGCAGATGAAATTGCTAATTCAATGTACGGGGGATCCCAAGACCTCTTTCAACAGCCCCCTCCACCTGCCGAAAGCCCCTCGATCTCTCCGCTCCTAGAGCCTGATACACTTCCCCTCCCATCAGCGTACGATAGTACTCCGGACGCCGCGGAAGTGGATCTGGAAAATTTAGGCCCCCCAATCCCAGAAGATGGCCTTCCAGAGGGTTGGACAATGGAGCAGTGGCAGTTCTATGGACAAGAGTGGCTGGATTCCCAAGAGGATTAGACCAGTGTAAAATCCTCTATTTTCAATTGGGAGGGCTTATGACCCCCCCTCCAATGCCCCGCTCGCCGAATCAAGGAAAGTGATAATTTGTACAACGGACAGCAACCAATCTTTATTCTTAAGGAAGGAACAACTAGGACAAGCGGAAAGGGCGCTCAGAGTAACAACATCGCTGCGGCAAAAGCAGTCGCTGATGCTGTGAGATCAACTCTCGGGCCAAAGGGCATGGATAAGATGCTAGTAGACTCGATGGGCGACGTTGTGATCACGAACGACGGAGCAACCATTCTGAAGGAGATGGAGATCGAGCATCCAGCTGCAAAAATGATCATTGAGATCGCCAAAACCCAAGAGCAGCACTGCTTCGATGGGACAACCAGTGCGGTTGTTATTGCCGGAGAGCTCCTTAAAAGGAGCGAAGATTTAGTGGAACAGAACGTTCATCCAACTGTGATCTGCGAGGGATTTAGGCTAGCTTCCGATAAGGCAGTGGATCTGATCGATTCCCACGGTACGGGAGTAGATGAGCAGATGCTCTCAGAGGTTGCAAAGACGGCACTTACCGGCAAGAGTGCCGGCGCGGTCAAGGAGTTCCTATCCGATATCAGTGTAAGGGCAGTTCTATCTGTCGCTCAGAAGAATGACGATGAGGTATTAGTTGATCTGGATGACATCAAGGTCCAGAAGAAGCAAGGGGGCTCAATAAGGGACAGCACCCTCGTGGATGGAATAATATTGGACAAGGAGAGGGTTCACAGCGGAATGCCAAGATTAGTAACAGATTCAAAGATCGCGCTTATCAACTCTGCAATAGAGGTCAAGAAGACAGAAGTAGATGCCAAGATTCAGATTACTGACCCAAACATGCTCTCACAGTTTTTGGATGAGGAAGAGCAATTCCTTAAGTCGCTTGTAGATAAAATTCAGGAAAGTGGGGCGAACACAGTTATTTGCCAAAAGGGAATAGATGACTTAGCTCAACATTACATGGCCAAGTCAGGAATTTTCGCCATTAGGAGAGCAAAGAAGAGCGATATGGAAGCGCTCTCCAAGGCCACGGGAGGTAGGATAGTGAATAATCTCGACGATCTTACTGAGGGGGACCTCGGCACTGCAGCCAGAGTCGAAGAGAAGAAAATCGGAGATTCAGATATGGTTTTCGTTGAAGGTTGTCCCGAAGCAAAGAGCGTTTCAGTTCTACTAAGGGGCGGTACAGAACATGTTGTTGATGAGGTGAAGAGAGCCTTTGAAGATGCAATAGGTGTAGTGGCAGTGGCTCACGAAGATGGTTCCGTTTTGACAGGCGGAGGTTCAGTGATTGCCGCACTTAGCAGGGAACTCAGGTCATATGCAGAGGGGATTGGCGGTAGGGAACAGATGGCAATAGAGGCATTTTCCAGTGCATTGGAGGTCATCCCTAGGACGCTAGCAGAAAACGCCGGCTTAGACCCCGTGAACACAATCATAGATCTCAGAAAGGCACATTCTGAAGGCAAGTACACCCATGGAGTGAATGTCTACGAGGGAGGTGTGGTTGACATGGCAGAGGCAAATGTCTTCGAGCCAAGCAGAGTCGTAGAGCAGGCCATTCAGAGTGCTTCCGAGACTGCAGTGATGATTCTAAGAATCGATGATGTGATTTCTAGCAAGGGAGCAGGCCCGACTCCCGAGGACTTCGATGGCATGGACATGTGAAAGACACAAAATTAGTCCCGAGAACCATATCCTCGAATGCACATATTCAATAGTTGGATTATTCTCGTAAGTCTTGTCCACATACTGGACTGGTGATGATTTGACCGGCGAATCCCTGCTCATACTATTCGGCTCGGAGTCTGGTAACTCCGAAGAATTGGCATCTATTGCCGAGAATCAAGCGAAATCGATGGGTATGTCTCCAGAATTAAAGGGAATGGATGAGATCCAGATAGGCGACCTGTCCAATGCAAAGAACGTTCTGATTTTTTGTAGCACCTGGGGGGAAGGGGAGATGCCAGACAACGCCATAGACCTCTGGGATTCTGCGATCGGGGATTCACCCCCTTCGCTAGAGGGGTGCAATTTTGCAGTTTGTGCGCTCGGGGACACCAGCTACGAGTTCTTCTGTCAGTCGGGGAAGGACTGGGACGGTTGGTTCGAGAAGCAAGGTGCGAACAGAATCTTGGATAGGGTTGACTGTGATGTCGAGTACGATGAACCCGCTGCGGAATTTACCAATCAAGCTCTAACTATATTCTCTGAGTTGAGTGGTACAGGCACAGCTGTCCAGGAAGTGAATTCAGATTCCGACGAAACGTCTGAGGCCGTAGAAAATTCAGATGGTCTGGAGACTACTTCCGATGGCGAAATCACTGATGTGGGTTTGGAGGACCTCCTTTCCTCCGGAGATCGCTCGCTAGTTCTGTTATTCGGCTCCCAGTCGGGTAATTCTGAAGGCCTCGTTGCAAAAATTTCTAAGCAGGCCAAGGAATATGGCTTGGAAGGCGAAATCCATGATATGGATGGATTCGACTTCAATTCGCTCTCTTCCAAAAAGAGAGCTCTGATAGTTTGCTCAACGTGGGGCGAAGGGGAGATGCCAGACAATGCCGAGGAACTGTGGCAGTTTGCCATCTCGGAGTCCGCATCAAAACTGGAAGGGCTCCATTTTGCAGTTTGCGCCCTTGGAGACACTAGCTACGAGTTCTTTTGCCAGTCAGGTAAGGACTGGGATGGTCGTTTGGAAGAATTAGGGGCTAACAGGATTATCGAAAGATTGGATTGCGATGTAGATTACGATTCTCCAGCCGCCGAATGGACATTGGAGGTACTTCCCGCCCTTGCTGCTGTTGACAGTACTGGGCAATTCCACGAGGAAATGGTAGATGTAATCAAGTCGTATGTAGACGGTTCTTCAGGTGT
>MDSW01205158.1_pt1 | contig 11187 bp, 10 predicted proteins | sample 811171 | NCBI WGS metagenome assembly MDSW01 (sample SAMN05326641, study PRJNA326480) | marine metagenome | isolation source: seawater | place: Atlantic Ocean: North West | collected 2012 | reverse complement strand
CAATTACATATGGAATAAATGCAATGGGACCACATGCCTCACAATTAACAGAGTCAGAAAGATGGAAGATAGTACTATATGTACAGGAACTTCAGAAAAGTACCGATGAATAAATTAGAAAATAATAATATGTATACGCCAAATAGACGCGTGAGTATAGTATCAGTAGTTATGATGTTGGTAGGCTTATTATCAGTTACTATTGCATTTAGTACTGATACTCATGCTGCATGGACAAATCTTTTGTTTAACAATTACTTTTTTTTGGGGATCTCTTTGTTTGCTGTATTTTTTGTTGCTTTACAGTATGTTGCAGAAGCGGGATGGTCTACTGTTCTTAAAAGAGTGCCCGAAGCTATGATGACGTTCTTACCTTATACGTCAGCCATTATGTTGTTTATTGTTGTTACTGCTGTTTTGCATTTTGGAGGAAATCATATTTATCATTGGCTGGAACCTGGAATTATGACAGAGGGTTCTGATAATTATGATCATATTATTGCAGGAAAAGAAGCTTACCTAAACTCTACATTTTTTCTTATTAGATCATTTTTGTATGTTATTATATGGGTTTATTGTTCAAGGAGGCTAAGACAAATTTCTTTAGATGGAGATGCAGAAGGAAATATAGGAGAAAAATCTTACTGGAAAGGATTAAGGGTTGCCGGTTGGTTTATTGTATTGTTTGCAGTTACCTCATCAACAGCCGCTTGGGATTGGATAATGTCAATAGACACTCATTGGTATAGTACTTTGTTTGGTTGGTATATTTTTAGTGAATGGGCTACAATTGGTTTTGCTAGTATTCTACTCTTAACACTATTACTTCATAAAAAAGGGTATCTACAGCATTTAAATGATAGTCATATTCATGACTTAGGTAAGTTTGTATTTGCTTTCTCTATTGTTTGGACTTATATGTGGTTTTCTCAATTCATGTTGATATGGTATGCGAATATACCAGAAGAAGTTGTGTATCATATGGAAAGAATAGAATTAGATAATTATAGATTTCTTTTTTGGTTTAGTTTAATCATTAATTTTATAGTTCCTACTCTATTACTTATGAGTAGAGATGCAAAAAGAAATAAGAATCGTTTGATTTTTGTTTGTATTGTAGTTTTGATTGGACATTGGATTAATTCTTACCTGCTTTTTGCCCCGGGGACATTACATGATCATGGTCACCTAGGGATTCTTGAGATAGGAGTAGGAGTAGGTTTTCTGGGGTTGTTTATTAAAGTGGTATTATCTAGCTTAAGTAAAAGAAATATTGAACTGAAACATCACCCATTCCTTGAAGAGAGTCAGAATCTACATACCTAGTCTGAAGCCTCTTATATATATTCAGGGGTTTAGACAGAATAACACTTTATCAATTATTTTTTACATTTGCTGTTATAATGAATGAATCTTTAATACCTGATAATGAGGATGCCGCGAGCCAAGAAGAGTTAGCTATAGAAAAGGCATTACGCCCTAGTTTGTTTTTAGATTTTGAAGGACAGGATAAAATAGTTGATAATCTTAAGGTTTTTATAGAGGCTGCAAAACAAAGGGAAGATGCTTTAGATCATGTTCTATTGCATGGGCCACCAGGTTTAGGAAAAACTACTTTAGCTAATATTATTGCAAATGAATTAGGGGTAAATATTAAAGTTACTTCTGGTCCTGTATTAGATAAGCCTGGTGATTTAGCAGGATTACTTACAAATCTGGATGAACGAGATGTATTATTTATAGACGAGATACATAGATTAAATCCAATAGTTGAGGAATATTTATATTCTGCTATGGAAGACTATCAAATTGACATAATGCTTGAATCAGGTCCAAATGCAAGAACAGTTCAAATAAAGATTAATCCATTTACTTTAATTGGAGCTACAACTCGTTCAGGATTACTAACATCTCCATTAAGAGCTCGTTTTGGTATTAATTCAAGATTAGAATACTATAAATTAGATTTATTATCAAAAATTGTAGATCGTTCTTCTTCTATTTTGGATGTTAGTATTGCTAAAGATGCTGCATTGGAAATTGCAGGAAGAAGCAGAGGAACTCCTAGAATTGCAAATGCTTTACTTAGACGTGTAAGAGATTTTGCGCAAATAAAAGGTGATGGAAATATTGATAAGAAGATCACGCAATATTCATTAAAAGCCTTAAATGTTGATGAGCATGGACTCGATGATATGGATAATAGAATATTATCTGCTATTATTGATAAATTTAAAGGAGGTCCTGTTGGTCTTACTACTATTGCGACTGCAGTTGGTGAGCAGGCTGGCACTATTGAAGAAGTATATGAGCCTTTTCTAATAATGGAAGGTTATTTGATGAGAACACCTAGAGGAAGACAAGCTACTGAACGTGCATTTAAGCATCTAGGAAAAGAGAATCTCAGCAATCAAGGAGGGTTGTTTTAGGATATCTGATCAAAAACTTCTAGGATTGTATCTTTATATTGTGAGAATGTAGTGAGTGTCCAGATCTTTAAAGTTAATATTTCTTTTTGGTTTAACCATCTGATACTTTTTGAGAGTTCTTTTTTGAAAAGCTTCTTATCAAAACTAACTTTACTAAGGATTCTTTTGCTAAATTCTAACATGATTTTTGATATCTATAATTATAATAACATAAAAGATAGAGATTTATTGTTATTCCCCCCAAATATATGAATCATGTTCTAATTCAGCAAGCTTTAATACCCTATCAATTACTGTAGAAGCTAGATCTTCAAATGTATTTGGATTACTGTAAAATGAAGGCGTTGCAGGGCATATAATCCCCCCAGATTCAGTAATTACTTTCATATTATTAATATGAATTAAACTTAAAGGGGTTTCTCTTGCAACAATAATCAGTTTTCTCCTTTCTTTTAATATTACATCAGCGGCTCTTGTTGTTAAGTCATTACTTATTCCACTGGCAATACGGCCCATTGTCCCCATTGATGATGGGCAGATTATCATAGTTCCAAAATTAGCAGATCCCGATGCAAAAGGAGCCATGAAATCCATTTTCTCATAGAATGTAAAAGGGTAATTTTTATATTCAGTATTTCTAAGTTCCTGTTCCCAAACAAATTTAGCATTATCTGAAAGGATTACTCCAACTGTTTCTATTTGGTTATTTAAAAGTAGTAACTTATCAAATAAGACTTTAGCATAGATAGCTCCGCTCGCCCCTGTTACAGCTATTATTATTTTGTGTTTCTTTTTCATTATAAATTGTAATGTAGAGTAAAGCTTAAAACTGAATTATATTTTCCTTTTCTTGATAAATTTGAGCTGTAGGAGTTAGCACTACCCTTATTTTGATAATCCTCAGTTCCTATTGGTCTTATAGAGTTGCTTAATCTAGCATTTATGCTTAATCTATTTGAAAATTTATAGTTACTACCTAAAAGTAATCCAAAATCTGAACTTATAAAAGGATTAAGTTGATTTTTTAATAATGGAATTTTTCCATTAGAATCATTATAATAACCATCAATTAAATATGCTGAAAGCACGCCTCCTTCAAGTTTTAATTTTTCACTTTGATGGTATTGTAACAATAATGGGACTTCTATATATGAAGTTGAAATATCTGGTTTTGCATAATCTATATGTTCAGGGTCATTCATATTAGGGTTATTACTCCCTTTCTGAATATAAGTCATTTCCATTTGAAAGGTAAAAACTTGAGTAATGGATTTATTTGCAAAAACTCCAAGTAATAATCCAGCTTTGTTAAATCCTGCTAAGTTATCTCCACCAACTTGAGAGCTGCTAATGCCTAAAATAAATCCTCCTCCAAAGTTTTGTGCTTGAATACCAAAAGTTAGAAGTCCAAAGCAAAGGAATATTCCAATTTTTTGTTTCATATTATCTTAAACTAACTCCAAGCCCAAGAGTTGCAGTAGGGTACTTTGCAAAAGTGTAATCTGCTTGAATGGTTACAATAGCCATATTTAATCTTAATCCGATATTCGTCCTTAAATCTTTATTTGATGCAAAATCCATCTCTATCTTTTCATCAAATGCTATGCCATTTAGTTCAAAATTAGCATCTGCAGAAAATTTTGTGATTGCTGAGTTATATCCTATTCCCGCATATCCAGTAACCATTAACATTTTTTTTGATGCAATTAAATTAATTGTAGTAGCCTTAGTGCTTAATGCCACTTGCTGTCCAACTACTTTTAGCTCAGTATTAAGAGATGTATAGCCCCCTTGTAAAGAAAGGCTCATTGGAATTGCATCTCCAATACCAGGTATCCATTGTAATAAATCATGTTTTATTCCAACCCCAAAAAGATTTACATTTATATTATCACTAACATTTAGCATAGGCATATATCTTATGCTGAGATCTGTATTCTTAATTAGTCCAACACCAGCTTGTATCATTGGTAATGGCATAGTTGGAGTTTTTAACCCTCCAGGCATATCAAATGGGATCCCAATTCCTGCTGGATTCCCATCAGGAACATACATCATTTGAGTTGTTTCTTTTGAGCCAAATATAGTAGAAGCTTCATTATTATTAGAAGTAAAGATATTGCCGCCAGCATCTTGGATATTAAAGTTTTCAGCAGTGTTTGGGATAATAACACTGTTTAAAGTAAATGTCACATCAAATCCTCCTAAGCTATGAGGTTTTGCAGTATTGTACCATCCATTATTTAGGCCAGCTCCAAAGCTTTCCGCCATTGGAGTGAAGTATGCTTCAATAAGTTTTTCTCCTTGTGCTACATCACCTGAAATAATATTCGTTTGACTAAATGATGTTAATACAATAGAAGTAGATAGAAATGTAAGTAGTATTTTTTTCATAATAGTAGTTTTAATTATTTAAATGCACTTCTTGAACTTGTACAATTTCTTGTGTCTCTGTGTTATAAATATAGGCAATGACTGACATATTATTAGCAAGCCATCCTCCAGCATTTCCATTTCCTCCTGTTGTACTACCTGGAGTTGGATTATTTAAAGAGTAATTAATATTATATTGTTCTAGTTCAGTTAGGTTTATATTAAAGGTGTTTTCAACCAGCTCCCCTTTTTTAAGGTCATCCTGATCAGATAATTTGTTGTTATAAATTACAGTTCTTAAAACATGATTATGCTCGTAATTTGGATTATGCTCGCCTGGATGCTCTTCATCTGTTTGCCAATTAATAATATTGCTTTCTGTTAAGCATACAAATAGGTTATAATTATTAACAACATCATTTTCTATTATTGATAATATGTTAATTGTATTGGTGTCAGCCTCTATTGTAATTAAGAAATCAACTTCTTTTTGCAGTTCATTTGCAACTACACTAGCCCATTCATCCTTTGAAAGCACTTGATCTTCAGGATAGCCAATTCTATTTACCATTCCCTTAGGAAGTCCCAGTATATCAAAGTTGTAAAGATCATTTAAGTTATCACCCCATTCTGTTCTAAAATCATAGGTGTATGGTGTACTTGCAGATCCTAATGGATTAGTCCCCGCAAAATCGTTTGTTAAGTGTATTGCTAAACCAATTATTTGATCACCATATATATTATGAATAGCTTCCAGTTCTCTTGCAGCTGTTGGGCAATTTTTACATTTATGACCAGTAAAGTCTTCTATCAAAACTTTCTTATCTGGATTTATATAAGAATTTGCGTCTGTAATATATGGCCCTTCAATAATATCACAAGCAGTAATAAATAATAGAGAACTAATGAGGAATAAATATTTTTTCATTTTTAAAAACTTGATGATACACTTAAATTAAATCCATTTGATGAAGGGACTGTTTTGCAAACCCCCCCGACACAAAAAATCCCTGCTCTTTTTTTTCCATAACCAATTTCAAAGCGATTTGCTCCTTTTATAAAACCAGCATTTAGATTTACATAATGTAGTTGTTTTGAGACATCTTCATTGCCCCAGTTATACATATCTTGTACTACAAAGAACCAATGAGGTGAGATAGTATATTCTAAAAGACCCATACTCCAATCTCCTTCAGCTAGTTTTTTAGCACTTTCTAATTGAGTGGATCCCAGTCGTTGTAATTCTATTCTAACAGAATGCCCTTTTTTAATTTTATAGCTTATATCAGCAACTAGTATAGTAGAGCTTATTACACCATAATCCCCAGTTGCTTTCCCCTCTAGGATATCCTTATTGTAAGCTTGATTTGCAATAATAAAATTAGTCTTCACCTTTTTGTTGATCTTTTTATTGATTTCAAGATTAATGTCTTGGAAGTAGCGTTCTTGAGCAAAACAAAGTAGCATTGGAGTATAATTTTCTTCATCATTTAGAAAGGATTGGCCATAATTACCGCTTAATGCATTCATCCTTGAATAATTCAGGTCAAGCTTCATACCGTATTTACCGCCTAATAAACTCCCTTTTGGGAACTTCAGATAGATATCTGCCTGTACTCCAACCTCTCCATCAAATTGTGTTGCATATGGATAAAGAGCTAGAAGAGAATAGGCATGAGGCTTGCTTAACGTAGGGATATAATTTATTATATATGCTTTTCCATCTTTATCTCTATCAGATTTAAAGTTCATATTATCTACCCTATGTAATTCTGCTGAGAAACCAAATCTTTTTTTTGAAAAAGTAATGGTATTTGTAAAAGCATTTCCACTAGCATAATTCATTTTACTCTTAGTTAGAAGATTTGCAGGGTCATTAATTTTGTACGCAAACTCACTATAGTAGTTCCAGTTTCCATATATAATATTTAATCGACTTGCATAAGCACTAACATTTTGTGGTATCTTAAAGATAAGATTTTCCCTCTTTTGATATCTACTTATGAAGCTTCCTCCAATGATAGCTTTAGTTTTTGATTGGAGATTCAAAAGGTCATTAATGTTTAATTCTCCATCTGCTCCTCTGAATATTCCATCTGCATAAGAAAAATGAGTTCTACTTTTACCAATAAAACTTTTTAAATAGATCCCTTTTAGTGGATTGTATTTTAATCTTACTCCGTCCATAGCATTGTCAATTCCTAGTCCTTTTTCTTCATAGCTTCTAAAAATAAGTCCACTTCCTAATTGTTCATAATAATTTCCTGCAGTAACTTCTAACCCATCAATACTGTAGGTGGCATACCTGTATACAAGACCATTTCCTTTAAATTCAGGGTCATAATCAGCTAATGCATTTAAGTAGCTTTCATATCGTAATCCTGTTTCAAAGTTCCCTTTGATATAATTTAGATTTAGGTAGGCATTATTAAGAATTATTTCATCAGCTGCTTGTGCTCCAATAAGCTCATCATCTTGATATGATTGTAAATTAAGGTTAAAGTCACCATGAATTTCCCCGAGATTACTTTCTTGAGAGAACCCCAAAAAGAAAGTACTAGATATTATAAATAGAGATATAAGTTTTTTCATTATTACTTTGCTATCTTCTTGATTTGCTCTAAAAGCTCATCTTCATCACCATCAACATATCCTTTATGCTGCCATACAATTTCATTTTTTCCATTTAGCAAAAATGTATGTGGTACTGTCGATACTCCCATAGCTCTTTTAAAATCACTATTTGGATCTAAATAAACTTCATAGTCCCAATCAGAAGAATTTACATATGGATTGACTTTTGACATTGATCTTGTATCATCAATTGATATAGCTACTAGTTTTACTCCTGTTTCATCTTGCCAGTCTTCATATACTTCAGCAATATTGTTAAGTTCTTTTTTACAAGGTTTACACCAGGTAGCCCAAAATGAGATTACAATTGGGTTGCCGTTATTGCTGAGGCTTCTAATATTAAAATTATTTCCATCTAAGGTTTTTACCTCCTTGTTAGGTAGAGATCTAGTTTGAGCAAAATTAACTGTTGTAAAAAGTGCAATAGCTAGAAAGCTAAAAAGTATTTTTTTATTCATTTTCTTTTCTTATTGTTAGTAGGTCAAAGATAATTTAAATATTTAACTGCGATATGCGCTTTTAGTCTTTAAGTTTATTAGATAAAAAACCCTGACTAGTTATATTTTAGTCAGGGTTTTTTTTATTCTTAATAAAAGACTATTTTGAAATAGTAATTTTTTGATTCTGAATTCCTTCCTCAGTATTAATATTTAGCATATAGATGCCATTAGCTAAAGAAGACACATTAATGGTCTTGCTGTATTCTGATGAAAGAACTAACTTCCCAAACATATCGAAAACATCAACTGATTTATGATCACCTTCAATATTTAGTATGTCCTTTGCAGGATTTGGATAAACCATAAGTTTAGTTTGACTAATATTATTTGAAGCCGTTGCTGCTCCTGTTGAAAAGTATAATATTTCTTGTACTGTAAATGTCCCGCCTGAGGCAACAATGTTTCCTGAAGCGTCAGTTACAGTATATCCTCCAGCTCCATATCCAGAGTTCATACCATCTCCATAAGCATCATCTACAGTTATAGTATAACAGTCATTAGGGTCTAGTGTTACATTTACAGGTGGCTGTGGAGTTGTTCCAGCTGCTGAAAGATCATTGTATGGTCCTCCGTTAGCCACAGTTATTCCTGCACTATTCTTAAGATTCCATGTTGTCTCTGAGCCGTAAGCATCAGTTGTTATCTGAATAGTTGCATTACCAGATGATGCAGATCCAACACTAGTAAATGTTGTTGAAGATGTGTTATTTGAGGGGTTTTGATCAGCTACCCCATTTGGATTAGATAATGTAAAATCAACAGTATTATTTGCTACAGGACTGAACGATATATTTGGAATTGTTACTGTTTCAGTAGCAGCAGAAGCTAGACTTCCTGTCCATCCATAAGTATTAGTAGGCCCCCCATTAATAGAGTAGTCTATATCAACAGAACTAAGGATATTACTTCCATAATTTTTAAATGTTATAGATAGATCTGTACCATTAATATTTGCACATGTTGGGTTAGTAGCTGTACCTGTAGTTGAAAATACATCTTCAGTATTTACAAATAGAATTTGTGGATAAACTTCTGTCCCGCTAAGGATTTCTTGTTGTCCTTCACTGACAAATGCTACAACAGCAATATTTGTTGGGTCTAAATCTACATCTGCAATTGCCGCAGGCATAACCCAAGTATATTGATTGCTAAATAATGTCCCTTGCGTAATAGTTGATATTGTTTCTCCCCATTGACCAGTCATTAAATGACGCAACATATGTTTATGGTTATAGTTCCCATTTGGAAGAATTGCTGTAGGATTATATTGTGCGCCTCCACTTTGAGGCCCTTCAATATTATTCTGCACAACTGCTATGTTTAAGGAATTTGTTGTTATTGATTGTGATCCTGTGTAATAAACCTCTACATCAACAGTAAGCGTGTTAGTAGCAATATCTACACTTGCTTGTATTCCTACATTTACAGGAGATGGCTCATTAAGTAGTTGGTTTGCAGCTGACAGCCAATTATTTCTACTCATCGCTGTTCCTGATCCCTGAGACATCCCAGAGAATAAGTGTCTGTTTACTGTTCCTGCAGGATATCCTTGTAGGTCAGTTTGACCTGCGATAGCTGCTCCAAATGATGTATTGAAATCAGTTCCAGGGCCTTGTGGAGTTGCATACCCTCCAGTATGAATATTTATTAAAAACACATCATTAGGATTTGCATCGTGCATATCCTGTCCAATTTTATGCCCATCAGGACAGTATCCACAACTAATTCCTGTGAATTCTTCTAGAATAATATTTTTATTTTCTGGCTGTGTACTTACAAATGTTTGTGCATTCAACATAAGCGCACTTAATGTTAGTAATGGTAGTATAAATCTTTTCATATTTTTTAAATTAAGGTTAAGTCTGCAAATATACATAAATTATCTCTTTTTTGATTGGTAATTACTGTTGTTTTTTCGTAATAAAACAAATAAATTTTTTGTATATTTGCGAAAACAATATAACAAATGAAACAACTCATAACATTAATTATTTTAAGTACTTATTCTTTATGTTTAACTGCACAAAGTTTAGTTGTCACTGGTGTTACAACGGCTAATGCATCAGATCCATGTTTTCAAGCTTCCACTGCACCAATCACAGTGAAGAATGTTTCTTCAAATACATTAGATGTTTTGTGTGAGAAAATAATAATAGATACAGCGGCAGGAACATCTAATAATTTCTGTTGGGGAGCTAATTGCTATGGAGCTTCAACCTATATTTCAACAGATTTTAATACTCTAGATCCAGGAGAGGGAGATGGTACTGATTTTTCTGGTTATTATGATGCATTTTGTAATCCAGCATCTGCAACTGTACAGTATTGCTTTTTCCCTGCTTCAGATATAAATGACAGGTCTTGTATTACCATAGAGTATAATGGAAATTCGACATCTATAAAGGAAGCAGATCCTTATTTGATTTCAGAATTCTATCCTAATCCAGCAAAAGAAATAGCTTATTTTGATTATTATTTAAAAGAGCCAGCACAGTTAGTTGTAATGGATATACTAGGGACTCAAGTAAAGAGAGTAGATTTGTCATCAAAGGTTACACAAGAAGTTAAAATATCAGATTTGTCGCAAGGAATATATTTTGGAAATGTGATAGTTAATAATGAGATCTTAGCTATAAAAAGATTAATTGTTAAGTAGTAGACTAGTTGAAGATATTTAAAAGCCTTGCATATTTTGCAGGGCTTTCTTTTTTTATGGTGCTACATAGTTTCAAATGCTTAAATTTGCCTCTTGTATAGAATAAAAGTAAATTAAAAGTGATAACACATATACACGGAAGATTAGTTGAAAAGACTCCAACACATGTAGTTGTTGATGTGAATGGTATAGGCTATAAAATTAAAATATCATTGCAAACCTTCTCCGCAATTGAAGGAGAACTTTGCAAGTTATATACTCATCTTTCAGTAAAGGAAGATTCTCATACGTTATTTGGTTTTTTTGAAGAAAGCGAACGCCATCTATTCAGAAAATTAATTTCAGTATCTGGAGTTGGACCAAGCACCGCTCAAGTTATCTTATCGACGTATTCTCCTGATGAGATTATACATCATATTACCACAGCAGATGTAAAAGCAATAGAAAGCGTAAAAGGGATTGGAGCTAAAACAGCCCAAAGAATTATTATTGATCTTAAAGATAAAGTAGCAAAAGGTATGCCTACTTCTGATTTATTGTTTGATAAAATAGACAATACAATTAAAGAAGAAGCGTTATCTGCATTATTAGCATT
>MDSW01214393.1_pt1 | contig 11188 bp, 4 predicted proteins | sample 811171 | NCBI WGS metagenome assembly MDSW01 (sample SAMN05326641, study PRJNA326480) | marine metagenome | isolation source: seawater | place: Atlantic Ocean: North West | collected 2012 | reverse complement strand
TGAGATTTGTTCTCTGCTTCTTGTCGCCCACACAATTAAAAAACCGATAAACATTATCTGATGCCAATGTGTAGATAACATATCAAGCATTTATGTTTTACCTCCTTTATAGTCTATTACTTAACGATTCTAACCTTTCTCTAGGAGCAGAAGGTGTAATATCTATTCCTAGCGTCCTACTTAACGGAGTAGAAGTTACTAACGATCCTTCCTCTGTAAAACGTTCCTCTGCCTCTCTTTGTGCGTCAGGATCAGTCATTATATCGCCGGGAGTTCGTTGTCTAACTTCAATAGCAATTCTTTCAAGGTCTTTTGCATATTCAGTCATATTCTTTGTTTTGATACCGAGAGAAGCAGCGTGTAAAGTAATAGCTTTTGCAGCTTTTCGTATTCCTTTTTTATCGAAAGCTGCGTCGTTTCTAAAAATATTTATTACAGCTTTTGAAGTTTCAGGGTCTGTCAGGACTTCTCTCAGTAGATTAGCTTGGTTCAATCTGTAATCCATTATAAGTTTTTCACCAAGAATGTATCGTGGAGATACAACTCCCTTTAACATATTATAAACACGACCAAGCAACATGGCTGTAGTATAACCTCTAGGAATAGAGTGTATATTAGCTTTTTCTATTTGTTGTCCTGCTATATTTAAAACTTCAACATAATTTTCAAACACTTTAAATTGCTCTTCCCCAAAGATAGATTTAAATGCTCTTGCATTATCTTTCAAAAAGAGTCCTGCCCCAATCATGTCTAGATTGTAGCCCATATTAAAAGTGTACTCTTCGTAATCTGCTCTACTGTAATTAGGATCAAGCTGTCTCATTCTAGCTGCTATTGTGCCATCATCAAAATTAATTTTACGAATAGCTTCATCAACGTTTTGTGCTAGTCCTTCATCGACTATCTGTTGAAGATATGTGTTTCTTGTCTTTGATAATTTATGACGAGCTTTAAAAACTTTTTCAACTGGAGGAAAAGCTCGTCTCATCCATTCGTCTACAAAGAAAGTTTTTAACGTTTCTCTGACCTCATCAGCAGCTTTTTGACCTGAACCTTTTTCTATTTCTTTTAGTAGAATTTCTACAAAAGGAGCATTCGGATCATAGCCCCCATCTTTTAACATTTTTTCTAATATAAAGTTAAACCTACCTTCATCTAAAAATTCTATGTATCTTAATTCTTGAGCGTTAGCGGGTTCACCAAATCTATCGCTTACGCCAAGAGTTCCCTTTCTCTTTTTTGCTAAGAGTTCATTAGCTCTAGAATTTGTATCAAATAAATTTTCTCTGAAAAATTGGGTTGCTCCGCCTCGCATTTGAAATAATGATAAGCCACCATTGTTCATTCCTAATAACAGGTCAGATATGTCTTTCATACTTCTAATTTTTCTACCGCCCTCCATTTTTCCGAAAAAAGAACTTGGTAGCTCTACAGGACCAGTAAATTGACCAGCAATACTATCTTTTAATCTAGTTCCTAGTTCGTTTTTTAATTTATCTAAAGCTCTTCCAATACCTTGCACAGTTCTGTCTTCAAGTTTTGCTGAAAAACGAGCGGGAGATTTAAAATGCTTAACAAAATCATCAAGATAACTAATAAACTCTGTCTCTCCTGCTTCTTCAAATATCTTTTTAAAAGGCTGTAGTACGTTTCTTTCAAGAGAATCAACGTCTAAGTGAGTAGCCATTTCTTCTATATCTTCGTAAGTTTCAGCTAATTCTAGATCATCCATTCCTGCTGTTCTTTTAGACTTATCTTTTCCACCCATCAATCTAGAACCAATTGCTCTTTTTAAAGAGTCAATCGCTGCTGGGTCATACGTTCCTGTAGCTTCATCAAAGAAAGCTTGTCTAAAGTTAACAGCATTTTTAAATGGCGCTCCCCTGAAAAATAAATCAAAGTACTCATGTGCATCCATTCTAGTTTGAGCTAGACCATCTTCCTGTAATTTCATAGACCGAAGAGGACTACCTTTTTCTCTAAAAGGAAGTTGAACCCTTTTAAAAACTTCTGAGGGTATTTTAATATCGTTATAAACATCATCACCAACTTCAAAAGAGTTTTCAAACGCATCAAGTAATTTTTCTTTTCTTTGATAAATAGCATTATATGCTGTAAAATTACCAGACGACACACCACTTTTATAAGCTGCTGCTAAATTTTTATTCATAGCTTTCATTAAGTCGGTGTAACTTTTAACAGAAATAGTTTTACCAGCATTAGGATCAGCAGCTAATTGTCTTTTTAGTAAATCTATTTGTTCCTCTAAAGTTCTTGCTGCATTAGTAACAGGGTCTGTAATAACAGAACTAAGCATACTGTTTCTGTATTCTTCAAGGTCTTTTCCTAATATCCCTTGATCGATTGCTCTGTTGTCTATTTCATCAACAATAATTTTATATTGTTCGTTAGGTGTTTTACCTCTTAACGCAATGTCTAAAGTATCTATAGCAGAATCTTTTTCAATTGCTCTAGCAATATTAGGAGGAATGCCAAATTTATTTGCAAATCTTGTAATTGATGGAAGCGTCCCTTCTTCAAGTCCTTCTGTTAAAACATCTAAAATATTGACGCGATAATTAATATTATTTCCATACTTAATATTGAAATTGTCATAAGCTTGATCTGTTAGTTTTTTTGCTCTTTCAAAAGCATCGTTAAAAGCCTTTGTTGCAAGCACACCTATTTCTGCCTCATCAAGCTTAGTCCTATCAAAACCCATAGCGTCTTCCATATTGTGTTGCGCTTTGACTAATCTTTCTTTTCTTTTATTAAAAGGACTGTTAGCAAGTATTTTAAGAGACTTAACCAAATCTTCATTTACTGTAACAAAATTATCTAACAATTCTGTCTTAACAATACCTAATGCTTTTTGCAATTCGTCAGGAAAGTCTCCTCCTTTTCCTTTAAAAGACTCCATCATATTTTTTAAAGTTTCTGTTTGTTTTTGTTGTAGACTGTTAAACTCTTCCAACTGTTTCATCAAATCTCCTGCAACGAAACCTTTGTTCATTACAGAATATTCAGCAGTAGCTACAAGCTGCGCTCGTAATGTATGAAGAGTTGATGATTGAATCATTTGATCTAACAGCAACGGAAAGTCTTTCATCAACTCAGGATTTTCAGCCGTAAGTCTATCTATTTTACTAAAAGAACTTTGCAAAGCACCACGCATTCTGTCTCTAGCATCTTTGTCTGGTATGCTTTCAATGTAATCATTAAAACCAGCAATCATATTAACAGTTTTAGCGTCTGTTTTATACAAAGTATTTAATTCAGAGTAAATATTTATATCTGCATTAACTAATTTACCGTCTACTATTTCAGCATCTTGACCAAAGACCTTTGCATTTTTAGCTTTTTCAAGAAGATTTATTTTTTTAGCGACGGTATCAGCGGCATTAATTTCAGCTACGATATTGGCACCAGTTGCTCTACTTTTATCAATTAAAGATTTAATCTGATCTTCTTTAAAACCTTTTGAATACAAATAAGCTCTACGGAAAGGAGTCATTATCTTAGATTTAGAATTTGCCATCATGTCTACAAACTGATCGGCTGGCATAGCTGTTTTCATAAACGCTAAAGGTGATAATGAAGCTCTACCAGCAAGCACGGCTCCTTGTGCAAGTTTCTGTCTTGCAAAGTTAAAAGTAGGTGCCGCTGCTAAGTAACCCCCTATGCCTCCAATTATAAGACCTATGTCAGAGTCATCCATAACCATATCTACAATACCCATTCCAGCCGCACCTCCGACGCTTCCAAGATAAGCTGCATGTAGTTTTCTGCGGTAAAGAGTTGCTTCTTCTGGAGACATACCTCTCGCTTGATAAGCCTTGATGTATTTATCAGCGTCAATGTCATATTTTAATAATAAATTATACATATTATTAGGCATAGCACTGGCAGCTACGCTTCGATCTAGCATCATCTGTCTAAAAGGAATATCTTTCATAGCTTCTTGTAAGTTTGTTTTAGCTGCTATACGAGCGCCCATCAGACCTCTGTTTAGATTTCTAAATACAATGCCTGCTGCTGTCTTAGTCGCTCCTAGACCGCCCCACGGAGCCGCCATACCGATACGTGCCATCGCTTTTGTATAATCATTTTGATAACTGTACGGAACTTCAGCGTAACGCCTTCTTAAATCTGAGTAGAAAAGCGAAGGGCTTTTACCAAATACTTCCTTAAAAGCATCTTCTGCACCTTTAGTAACTTTTTCTACACTTTTAAAATGCTCCGTAGCGTTCATAGATAAAGTTTGAGATATGTCTGAGAACATACCTTGAACTCCTCCAAGTCTTATTCTAGTTCTAGCTGCCGAGCCGTCTGGAAGAGTTGTGTAAAAATGTTGGTCTTTACTGCTAAAATACGAACCCGGACTCCAATCAAAAATAGACTTGTAAAAACGTACCGTAGGATTTTCTACCATAACTCCAAGAGGGGTCTCGCGGTCTTTTTTACCAGTTAAAGGAATAAAGATAGGATTCATTTCGATTGCACCTGTAACATACGGAGCTACTTGTTTGACGCCATCCATAGCAAAGCCAGCTATCATTTCAAAAATAGATAAAGCACCTCCTTCTGTAACATCTGTAGGTTTTTTTAATGGACTTCTCTGTTCTCCTCCTGCAAAAGCCCTAGCTCCCTCTGCAATCTGACGCGCTAAATTCTTTTCAGGAGTGCCTTGCAGACCTCCGTAGCCAAATTGAAGACCTTGAGCATCTGCACTAGCTACATCGACACCCTTGCCCAAATCTTCTGATCGGCCCTCTCTCAAAGCTCTATTCATAGCTTCTTTTGAAAGCCTATCTGCTTTAAGATCAGTTTCAGATTCTTCTATTGTAGAGGAAATACCAATACCGGGAAAATTTGCTCTTTGATTTATAATATCATCACGTACAGGGCCTTCTTCAAATAATGTTGTTTTAAGTTTTTCTTTAGACCGTTCTGCCAGTTTATTACCAGCATCACCAAGAGCCTCTCTCATGTTGTTATAAGACTGAACCGTCTCTGCTACGCCCTCCCCTATCGCTTGCAAAGGTCTTTCAGTAGCATTGTACAGCAGGGCCTCTACCTGCTGTCCAATAGCTTCTTGAATGCTTGTAGTGTCCTGATCGTTTTCAGGAGGTTCAATAGGGTCTGGAAGAGAAATCATATCATTTTGATTTTCAGACATCTTAGTCGATTTCATCAATGTCTCCTTGTTCAATAATCTCTTTTAACATGTTTAAATACTTAAATTTTGTAACGTCTGTTTTGATTGTATCAGATATTTTATATGCTACGTTTAAAAATGATAAAGGGTCTCTAGAAAGAGCGTAATAATTTGCAGGAATTTGCAGATCAGTTATAGCATAAAGAAGTCTTAGTGAGCTATATTCATTAAAGTTATCTAGGTCTAATCTTTTATATGCTTCTAAATAAACTGGAGGAACAACCCCATCTGTTGTTTTTAAAATATCTTGTCCGTTTCTTAAAAAGTTCGTAACTAATTTTTGAGACACAAATATTTCTCGTAAATCTTCAGGAGTTACTTTTTCAGGAAATGGTTGGTTAGTTCCGGGCATTACAGAACCCGGAATTTTTATATTTCCAACTTTACTGTTGTCATAAAGATAATTAAGCTCATCAAGGACAACAGTAAAACGTTTATCTTGTCTATCTTTTTGAAATCCATCGTAAGGTTCATCGTTTCTAATAGATTGAACCTTTTTAAACGGCATTACGATTGCTTTTGTATTCATTACAAATTTAGGATAGTCTTCTGCTTTTAAGCTATTTATTTTTTGTTCTAATTTAGAGTTAACTCTTTTTTCAATATTAGTTAGCTGAACATCCTTTAAAAGTTTTTCCCTTCTAAATCTCTGAGTTAGTTCTGTACTAGGTAACGATCCTACACCCGGACCAAACATCTCTAACCTGCTAAGTCTGCCTAGTTGTTGAGAATAAGAATTTCCTAAAGTAAGTCGTAAATGTTTAATCATATTTACTAAGTTAGGAGTCTGTTCAGTAATAGGTGTACCCCATAAAGCTTTTCGTACTTGAGCAAAATCTTCATTTGAAATTGTTCGTCCACCAGCCTGATCTCCTTGTACGTAACCTGCAAGAGTATATGTTAGAGATATTTTCTCCCATAAAATTCTTCTACGTAAAAAATGCAGATCAATGTCATTTTGTGTCAACGAATCTTTGTTGTTCATGAGAGCGTTATATTCTGCATTTATGGCTTTTGTTTCTGATTCTATAGCATTAGATAAACCTTGTGTCATAAATGTTTGATTATCTGCAACAAACGCAAGATCGCTTTCTTCTACTTTTATTTCAAAACCTTTTGCTATTTCGTCGTGAAAAGAGCCACCTTTATTAATACGATCTCCTGCTATACCAATAAAAGAATCACGAATTACGTTCGCAATACTAGGCACTAAAATTTTACTGCTTGTTGCAAAATCTCTTATTGTTGAGGCTATGCCTGTAACAGGTTGTTTCTGAAGATCACGTAGTTTTTGTACGTCAATGTTGCCCAATCCCTCTAAGGAATTTTGTTGTGAAACAGAAGGATCACCACTGCCATTTACAAGCTTACTAATTAAAGTTGCTATATCATCTACTTTATTTAAAGCCTGTCCAATATTTTGTATTGACGCTTGAGCTTTTTTAACTTCTTGAGCTAAACCTTCAGGAGTTTTAGGAACTTGTCTTCCGTCTTCAGAGATATAACCTTCGGGAACATACACTGCACTGCGTGGTGGCGTAGCTACTACACCTAGAAATTTATCTCCAGTTTCAAACCTTTGAGCAGTTGATAAAAATATATCAAATATCGATTCCGTAAATATTTCATCTTTTGCACTATAAGGAGTTTTTAAAGCAATTCTATTTATTAAATCGTACTTTAAATCTAAATATGTTTCATCTTTAACTTTATTACGATAATCATACACTTGTTTAAAAAGTTTTTGAGCTTCCGGGTCTTTTTGTATTTTAGTAGAAAGAGCTAATAAATGTTCTTGTAGTGGATCAGACATATTTTTAGCAGGGCCAAATATCGTAACATGGTTGTTGCCTTGTTCTATTCTAACTCCTTCTTTTTGATCTATTAAATTTTGAGCAGGGTCCACAGTAACGTTTGGTGTAGTTACTCCTGTTGCCATAGCTAAAATTGGAAAATTATCTGCAATTTGTGTATTAAAGTGTATTCTCATTTTGGGAGCTACTCCCATTTGAGCCGTTTGCTGTTCCGTTATCATTTTCGGCATCATTTCTTTATACAAAATATTACCAAGAGGCTCATAATCTCCAGTGTGCCTTAAAATTTTTGCAGTAAGTTTAGCTAATCGTTCTTGGTCAGAACCTCCTCCTGCATTATTATCAAATACTATTTTGCTGCTTCTTCGTGCTTGCAAAGTAGCCTGTGCATTTCGATATAACCCTTGAAATTCGTTAAATTCGTCCTCATCTAAACCAAAATCAGCAGACAAAGTTTTATTGTATGTTTTAACTTCTGCTAAAGCTATAAGAGATTTACGAGCAGAATCTACATATTTTATAGCTTCAGACCCTATGTAGTCTTTATTTGGAATGCCATTTAGCTTAGGAACATAGTTTTGAGGCTTATTATTTTTAGAAACTAGTTCTTGAGGTACATTTACAGAAACATTGTTTTGAGCATTTTGCGCTAATTTACCCGGATAAAGCGTAGAGGCTACTCTTGCGTTTTTATCTGCTGGAGTTTGCGATACAGAATCTGCATTCTTTTTTCTATCCATAAGTTCGATCCACCCAGCAACCTCTGCTGGTTTAGGTGTACGCATGTTAAAATTAAACTTACTTTTTAATTCTTCAATAGCTGCTAGATACGGAAGACCTGCTCCAATAATTTTTCGACCTCCTACAGCGTCATCATCATACTGAGCAGTATCATATAGAGATGCCTTTCCTTCTCTAACTTTTTGTACAAAATCTATAAGAAACTTTCTTCTAGCCTTTTCTGCTTCAGTAAACCCTGCTGCTCCTTCTTTAGCTTTACTAGTAGAATCGTTTAATTTTAAAAATTCTAAGAAAGATATTGGTTTTTTTTGTTCTTCGGTTGATTTAAAAGTATCTACATACATTGTATAACGTTGAACCATTGAATCATTTATTTTCATTCTACGATAGTAACCGAAAAAATTATTGTCTTTAATAATACCCTTTTTCCTTAACTTAGTAAAATCATCATACAACTGCATAGTAGGCGACAGTTCTGGTTTAGGAGTGTGCGCCATTATAAAAGACATAATACTCTCTTCAGGCATACCAAAAAGTTTACCTGATTGAACTAAAGCTTTAACCGCTTCGCTGTTTTTATCAAGACCATTTTCACCTGCTGCTTTTGCAGTTTCTAAAAATACATTTTTTGCAAACTCAAGCTGCTTTGTCTTAGTATCATATTCTCTTTTTTCTTTTTCTCTTTTTGTTATCAAATTATCTTTAAACATTTCCTCTTGAATAAACGTCTGTCTTTTATTATACTCTTCTTGAGCTTTTGCAAGAGCGGCTCTGCGATTATCGTCTTGAGCAATTAATTCTTGCTGCATACCTATTTGTTCTGCTGGACTATCTACAAAAGCACTGCCAAGAGACCCTTTTAAAATAGTTGATAGAGTGTCAGATACGGCGTCTGTGTCAGAAAGTGTTTCTTTAATCGCACCTTTAAAGGCAGTTCCAAGTCTATCCATAAAAGCCATATCTATGCTACTCCTTTAGATTTAGTCATAAAACCTTCAGACTCTTCAAAATCTGAGTTCAACATTTTTTCTTCCATTTCTTGTTGCACCATATCTTCTCTTGTCAACTTTGGCTGTACAATTTCATTCTCAGGGTCTAAGTCTTCTTTTAATCTTCTTAAATTTTCTATGTCTCCTGAGTCTTGAGGTCGCACAGGATTACTAAGTACTACATTTTTTACATTGTGTCTTTTTGCAATTTTAAATACTTCTACAGCTAAAAATGGTTTAATCAATTCTGCTACATCAGGATTAAACATACCTTTTGAAAAACCAATCATTACAAATGATGTTGCTACAGTTTCACAAGTCAAACCTGCAAGAACCATTTCAGCAATATCTTTTTGAGTATCCCTTTGATACATTCCAGCTTTTAAAGCAGTATAGGCGTCAAAAGGAGAGGACGTAAGAGGCGGGTTTTCATAGGGCATTGTACCCGGAGTAGATGTTAAAGACTGTCCGGGAATAGGGCTTCCTAGAAAAGGATCATTCATTAAATGTTGAGTAAGGTCTTTCATATATTTTACCTATGTTTTAAAAAGTTTTCTCAAAGATTGTTTCTGCCTTCTTGCAGAAACACCTACATTTATAGAAGGTGCTTTTATTTGTCTCATTAGTTCTGTTGCATCTGCTGAAGCAACTTCAGGACTTTTTAAAGCAACAAGCATTCTTGCAATATCATTAGTATTTGTTCTTGTTGAAACAGCAGGGTCTGCTGCTCCTGCTCGTCTTGTAAGAATACCACCTACAGAAGGGACTTCTCCTAAAAAACCAGATTTAATATCTGCATCTTTTAAAACTGATTCTAAAGCTGCATCACTTGCGCTTTTTTTCTCAGGAACTCCTGCTGCACCTATAACTTTTACACTTCTAGAAGGTGTAAACGCACTTTGAACTAAAGCTTTTGTTCCTGAACCTACAGCACTTTTAATTGCTGTTCCAATTAAATTCTCAAAAAAACTCATTTATGACTCCTTTAAAAATCTCCACCTCCAAAACCGGGGTCTTCTACTGTTCCAACAAGTAAATCATCAAAAAGGTCTTCAGTAAGATCAAAACTGTCATCGTCAACTGTGCCTAATCCAGATAAAAAGTCAAAACCCTCTGCTGCTGAACCGGGATCAACGTCAACATCGTCGTCTCCAGAAAACAAACTAAACAATCCGCCAATACCAACATCAAGAACAGACTCACCTCCTTTTGGTTTTGCGTTAAGAAGTTTCATACCAAAATCAACAGCAGTGCCTATATTTCGTTGAGTAATAGCTCCCGCTTGAACTTGTTTTCTAAATTCTACAGAACGATTAAAAGCATCAACATTAAATTGATTTCTCATGGCAGTAACAACTAGCTGATGCGCTCTTTGAATTTCATTCTCAGAGGAAGAATAAGCTTGATGAGTTTCATCACGATACTTTTGCCACAAATCATTTTGTGCCGCATTGGTTAATCCTAACAATATACCCGCATTAATTTGATTAGCTCTGTTTTGATTCGCGGTATTTGCAGTATTAATCGACCTACGCCAAGCAGCATTTGATTGATCTATTTGAGAGCGCATTGCTACGTTAAATTGTTCTCTAGCGTTGTCTAAGTTAGTATTAAACTCTTCTACAGCCGTAGTTTCCTCACTATTAAATTTTTGTATAGCCAAGTCTCTTGCTGCATTAGCTTGCTCTACGGTAGCTCCTAGCTGATCGTAGAACTGATTTACTTGATTTTGAGAGGTAGCGTTAAACTGCTGTGCAGCGTTAGCAGCAGCTTGATCTGTAAATAAAGATTGTACTTTTGATTGATATGTCAATACCGCAGCTTGCTGTTCATTTGTAGTATTTTTAAGATTCATATTTAAGAAAGACTGAGCATTTTGCTGTGCAGCTTTCATACGATTATCTAGATTTTGCCTGTCCATTGTAGCAATAGTTGCAGCATTTGAAAGAGCAGTTTGCTGTTGGTTATTTAAGTTTTGTAATTGAAGAGTAGCATTAGCTTGTGCATCTTGAGCCGCAATAGGAATAGTAGATTCGATAAGACCTTGTGCCAACGCTGCTGCCGCCATACTAGAGGAACCTAATCCTCGTTGCTGCATTATATCATTTATTTTACGAACAGTAGGAGAAGCCCACGGAGGAAACTCTCCTGTTTCTATACCCTCTGTAAGCTTTTCAATTTGAAATGCTATAGAAGCTTCGTTAGCTAAAGTCTGTGTTTGTGCTTCAGCTAGACTTCCACGTTCCAACATCTGTTGTTTTGTACGCTCATCTACAACTTGATTAGGGTCTATTACATCGTTTTCAGTAATAGTTCCTGTAGCTGCCGTAGCTGTAGGTATGTTGCTAAAAGTACGCTCTACGTTCTGTATTTGTGCAGCATCTTGAGCCTGTACGTTTACATCAGGTATTCCAGTAATTAAATTA
>MDSW01065864.1_pt1 | contig 11189 bp, 9 predicted proteins | sample 811171 | NCBI WGS metagenome assembly MDSW01 (sample SAMN05326641, study PRJNA326480) | marine metagenome | isolation source: seawater | place: Atlantic Ocean: North West | collected 2012 | reverse complement strand
GCCTGATATCCAATTGAATAATCTTTTCCTAATAGCGAATTAGCTAATTGAGTATCAAAAATATTAACCATAAATTCATTAGTCCAAGAAAATACTGCCTCAAGATCTTCCTTGCAAGAATGGAGTATTTTAGTTACGGAGGGGGAATATAAGAAACTAGAGCTTTCACAAGGTTCTTTTATAGATATGGTATCTATAAGGTATGTTTCTTCTCCATCATTTACTTGCAGTAAAGCCAACTTCATATTTTCTTTTGTTGTTCTTCTAAATTCAGTGTCAACCCCTACAAAATCTTTTGTCAGGAGCTCTTGATTTAGAAAATCCAGATCGCCTAGATTATCAATAAAAGTAAACACTATTTAACTACCTTCTTGTAAGGAGATTATATCGACAACTTCCTTTTCGGGAGTAAAACCAACTATCGCTTTCTGCAAAACTTCTTTCAGAGAAATTGTATCTCCGATTTCTTCAGCATCTCTGATCAAGTTAAGATAATGATCTAATTCTTTATATGGTAAAAAATCTTCCTTAGCTTTTAATATTCTTACATGTTCTGTTGTACTGACATTATCACCTATAAGAAGTTCTTCATATAGCTTTTCTCCAGGTCGCAATCCAGTAAAAATGATTTCTATATCTCCATTGGGATTATTCTTGTCTTTAACTTCCAAACCACTCAGATTGATAAGTCTTTTTGCTAATTCTACAATTTTAATTGGCTCTCCCATGTCTAGAACAAACACATCACCTCCTTCACCCATTGCTCCTGCCTGTAATACAAGTTCTGCAGCTTCAGGAATAGTCATAAAATATCTTATTACATCTGGATCGGTAACTGTAATTGGGCCTCCATCTTGAATTTGTTGTTGAAATAATGGAATTGCAGAACCTGAAGACCCAATCACATTTCCAAATCTAACCATTGTCATTTTTGTAGAATATGAAAAATCAAAAGCAAAAGCCTGAAGGATAAGTTCGGAGAATCTTTTTGTAGCTCCCATTATGTTTGTAGGTCTAACTGCCTTATCTGTAGATATCAAAACGAAGGTTTCAACATTTGCCTCGCAAGCCGCTTCTAGACATCGAATAGTTCCAAATATATTATTCTTTACAGCTTCAAATGGATTTTCTTCAACAATTGGAACATGTTTATAAGCTGCCGCATGGTAAACAGTTTCCACATCAAAAGATGTACAAACTATATGTATCCTTTTTTTATCAACTACATTGCCCAAAACTGCAAATATCTGTGCATTAAAATCAAGCTCATCTAGTTCTTTTTTGATTTCATAAAGAGAAAATTCATTGGAGTCTAATAAAACAATTTTTTTTGCACCATTAATTAAAGATTGTCTTGCAATTTCGCTACCTATAGATCCTCCAGCTCCAGTAATAAGAACTACTTTGTTTTTAATATTTTTGTCTATCAGACTTTGGTTTGCTTCAATCTTCAGTCTTCCCATAAGATCAGCAGAATCAACTTCTTTCAATTCTGAAACAAGAACCTTTCCTTCAGCAATTTCTGCCAACCCAGGTAAAATCCGCACTTTTATCTGATATTTTTCAACTTCAGAAAGCAATGATCTTAAAGTAGATTTCGAAGCTGATGGTATAGCAATAAGCACTTCATCGACCTTTTTTCTGCTGACAAGCTTCCTAAGCTTAGAGGGTGGTAAGATTTTTAGACTACCAAGATATGTGTTATGTAGTGAAGTTTTTCTATCTATGAAAGCAATTGGCTGCATCTCAGAACTAACTTTTAAAGCACTGGCTAGTTGAATTCCAGCAGAGCCTGCTCCATAGATCACTACTCTCTTCTCAGAACGTTTCCTAAATATATAACTTGCAGACAATCTAGAGGTAGAGACTAAAATTTGAGCGACCATTATTCCTGTAAACCATCCAAAGAAATTGAAATAAATATCGTCTGAATTAAAAAAATTGAAGCCCTGTAGAAAAACTATACTAAAAAGGACAACTATTAAAGAAATAGATATACCCAAAAATAGTCTAAAAATAAGAAATACATCCAAATATCTCAAAACAGACCTATAGATGCCCAAAGAAGAAAAGATAGAGATAGTTATCAGGGGTAGTGTGAAAATAAAAGAAACCAAAGCTCTGTCTAAGGTCAAGATATTGATATCATTACTGAGCAATGCAGATAGTATGGCTACGCTGATAGACAAATAATCAACAAACGCAGCAATAACGATTTTCTGATATCTGCTTAAATTTGTTAATATCGTAAGGAAGTGCTGCATGTTAAACAGATTCAATAATTAAATTTCTCATTATCTTGATTTAACAATATCTTTCATTCCAGGCGGTGGCCTAGGAATAAGATCATCTTGTCTAAGTGCAATCTTAACTAAATCTTCATCTGCATTTAGGTATATAAGCAATTTATTTATTAATAATAGAGCTGTTCGTTTAGAGATGATGGCAACTATGGTCAGAAGGCATAAATAAATATCCAAAAATACATTCGATTTCTCTATGTAAAAAAGCCCTAACAGGTTCTTGCCTGGCCTAATGAGTTGATTATAATCTAAATCAGGGTCAGCAGAATCTCGTAATATTTCTCCTTCATCTGAAAAAACTATAGATGCAAAATCTGTGATACCAGGCTTAACTGTCAGCAATTTTTTCTCTAAGGAAGAATAAATTTTTGTTTCAGCAAAGACGTTTGGCCTGGGTCCAACAAGACTCATGTCGCCCCTTAAAACATTGATGAGTTGAGTTAGTTCATCTAATTTATATTTCCTAACTAGAGAACCAATAACAGTAATCCTAGCATCATTTGAAGAAGTCGAATCTACGCCTGATTTATCTGCATTTATAATCATCGACCTCAGCTTAATCATTTTGTATGCTCTTTCATTCTTTCCAACTCTGTCAGCAATATATAAAGGATTCTTAAAGTCTTGAATATAAATCAAGATACTAAACAAAATCAGAATTGGAGAAAATAGAATTAAAGCTAAAAATGAAAAAGTGATATCAATTATTCTTTTGAACATTTACGCGCGATAGAAATTTCTTATAGAGGTACAGATATAATCTACATCATCATTTGAAATAAACATATTCATAGGCAACATAATACAACCATTAAAGAAAATATCTGTTGCAGGAAGTTTTTGATTAAAGCCTAGATTTTTGAAATGATGTATTGCCATGCCCCCCCATTGGATTAAAGTTCCAATACCGTCCTGAGTAAGATGATTTTTGAGATCATCTCTGTTATCGGCAACCAATTCATAGTTTTGATAGACATCAAAATGATCAGGACTTGAATCAGGAGAAGGGGGAAGCGAAAGTTCTTCTAGTGAAGATAATTGTTCATGATACATAGTAGCTATTTCTCTTCTTCTGTTTATAACTCTTTCATAGTCCTTGAGTTTCTTGCTTAAAATAGCTGCCTGTAAATTATCGAGCCTAGAATTTCTACCCCAACAAAGAACTTCTCCATCTTTATTTCTTCCATGATCATGAATCTGATAGCATTTATCATAGATATTTTCATCTTGAGTTAAGATAGCTCCTGCATCACCGAAACACCCTAAGACTTTAGCAGGAAAAAAGCTGATACAAGAACCTAAACCAAAAGTTCCTGCAGTTTTTCCTTTGAACTTTGAACCTAAGGCTTGAGCAGCATCTTCAACCACAAATAAATTATGCTTAGAAGCAATATCTAAAACCCTATCCATATTACATGTTCTTCCGTTGAGCTGAGTAGGCATGATTCCGACAGTATTTCCATTTATAGCGTTTTCAATACAATCAGGATCGATAAGATTATCATAACCTATGTCAACTGGAACTGGTTTACCTCCTGACTGAATAATAGCTGAGGCTGTTGCAAGCATTGTGTGAGAAGAGATAATAATTTCATCGCCCTCTTTAAGCCCTATAGCCTGAAGATAAATTTCCATTGCGTCAGTAGCATTACCCACACCAATAGAATATAAACTATCAGTATAATCCGAGAGCTCAAGCTCGAAATTATCTAATTCAGACTGCATAATAAAACTCCCATTAGAAGAAGTGATATCTATTAAGGAAAGCATTTCCTCTCTTTCGTTGAGCCAAAGTTGAGGATAGTCAAAAAATGGTATTTTCATAGTTTTATATTCAGAAGGTGATCAATCCAGGTAAGTCTTTAGTGAGACAATTGATAGATGTTAATTTTTTATTTTGTAATGTCACATGCGCAGCTTCTATGATTGTTGCACATTTGGGATAATAAACTTCTTCAAGAGTTCTAGAGCATGGTGCTGGTGTACTAGGTAAGCCTACTCTTAATAAAGAACTTTGCAGGTAAGAAAAACATTCTCCATAAATAGAAGTTGCTATTTCTGCTGCAATTCCACCTTCAACCCAACCAGAATCAGCTACGATAGCTCGGCCAGTTTTTTTTACAGATTGCATTACAGTTATTTTATCCCATGGCTTAATTGTTCTTAGATTAATTACTTCAACAGATATACCTTGGCTCTCTAGTAACTTAGCGGCTCTAAGACTTTCATGAACCAGATAAGAGGAAGCAATTATAGTTAAATCAGATCCTTCTTGAATAATCTCCGCCTTTCCAAGGGGAATGGGTAAATAGTCATCTGTAACCTCTCCTTCTAGATCATAGCACCACCTATCATCTATAAATATTACAGGATTATTATCTTGGACCGCTCCAAGAAGAAGCCCCTTAGCATCTTCTGGTGTTGCAGGCATGACAACCTTAATACCGGGAACATGCATAAAAAAGCTTTGAAGAGCTTGAGAATGTTGCGCGCCTTGCTCTCCTCCTCTATTGATAATGGAGCGAATTACAATAGGAACGGGAACTTCACCATTAAAAATATAAGACCAATTAGATGCTTGGTTTACGATAGGGTCCATAGCGAGCAGCATAAAGTCCATTCTAGGGTGAACAACTATTGATTTTTTTCCTGCAAGGGCTGCGCCAATTGCCACTCCAGTAGTAGCATTTTCGCTAACTGGTGAATCTAAGATACGATCTTTTCCATATCTTTTCTCAAAATCCGTCATGGTTGCCCCAACATACCAGGGACTCCATAAGCCTTGTCCTATTATAAAAACATCCTGATCTCTATCTAGGAGTTGCGTAAAACCTTCATAAATAGCTTCTGAATATTTAAGAATCTTGGCCATAAGTTAGCTAAATACGTGGTCAGTTAAAGATGAGGTTGAAGGAAATTCTGATTTGAGACTGTTCATGATCATTTGATCTGAATCAGATTGAACTTTCAAGGCTACATTATCTAGTTCATCTTTTTTTATACCCAAACCCAATAATCTTTCATATTCTCTTTTAATAGGATCCTCTGCTAGCCATTCAGCTAATTCATTTTTTCTCTTCACACCAACATCTTCATCAAAACTAGCACCAACATGGCCTCTCCACCTGTAAGTCATACACTCGATTATCGATGGTCCATTTCCAGATCGGATATTGCCAATTATAGATTGTGAAGTTTCAACTACTTCTTGAACATCGTTTCCATTAATTTTTACAGAGGATATGCCTAGAGACTTTCCTAATTCTTGTAAATCTTGTTGTACCCGCCTTTCCTGCATGTGCATATGACTAGAGTAAAGGTTATTCTCAATGACAAATAAGACGGGCAGATCATAAAGAGCGGCTATATTCATAGATTCAATCACATGCCCTTCTTCGGTGGCACCGTCTCCTAAAAAAGCAACTGAAACTTTATCTTCTCTATCTAATTTAAATTTAAGTGCTGCTCCTACAGCTAAAGGTATAGTGCCAGCAACTATCGGCACTGTTCCAAGAATTCCTTTTTGTTTATCAATTATATGCATAGATCCGCCTCTGCCCTTGCTGCACCCAGTTACTTTACAGAAAATTTCATCCATTAAAGACTGTCTACTGCCTCCTTTAGCAATATAGTGACCATGTGATCTGTGATTGCCCCATATATAGTCTGAATCATTTAAATTTGAGCAAACTCCAGTAGCTACTGCTTCCTGTCCAATATATAAATGACAAGGCGTTTTGATAGTTCCATTTTCAATGTACTCACACAGAGATTCTTCAAACACTCTAATTTCAAGCATTGTTTTATATAAACTTATATCTTGCATATATATATTTGGTGCTGCTGACGAGGGCATTATAAAGCACTTTTATGCTAAAATTTATTTGAATTATTTTTTCTTTCTTTAATCATTAAAACCCTATGTTCACGAGAAGATCACACAATTCAGATAAAGAAGAAGAAAAAAATAAATATGAAAAAGCTTCTTCGCAAATATTAGAAAGTGGAGTTGATAAAAACATCTTTGGATATAAGAAATTTAAATACTGCTATCAAAGTCCCTTTATCAACTATCAAAAAAAAATATCTGCATATCTGAATTCAGGAAAGAAAGTCTTAGAAATAGGAGCAGGAAGTGGAAACTATACTGGAATAATAGCAAATACAGGTGCTGAATTAATTGCAACAGACATATCTGCTCAGTCCCTAGAAGTATCTAAGATACTTAATGCTGATTTTACAAATATAGATTACAAAATAGCAGATATAGAAGACCTACCTTTTGAAAATGAAAAGTTCGATGCTGTCTTGTCCTCCGGATCACTTAGCTACGGAGATTTTGAGAAAGTTAAGACTGAGCTAGTAAGGGTTTTAAAGAAAGATGGATTATTAATATGTACAGATGCCTTAAATAATAACCCCGTATACAGATACAAAAGATTATTTGACGCTTACAAAGGCAAAAGAACTCATATGACTTATAGGAACATACCTACTGTGAGATCTATTGAAATTCTTCTTAAGGATTTTAAGGAAGAAGAGGTCTTATATTTTGGTTCAATGACCTGGCTATTAGCAATGCTACCAAATTATCCAATTGTTAAAGATCTTTCGAACTTCATAGACAAAATGATCAAATGCAAGAGATCTGCTTTTTACTTTACACTTGTAGCAAAGAAAAAATAATAATTTATCTATTTGGTATTCTGCCAAATAAAATTCTAAGAATTCCTGAAAAAATACCAAATCCGTGAATAATATGAAAGCTTAAAAATGCAAAAGGCATTGTAAATAAGTGTCTTGGCTCTGAGTCTCTAATACTAAGTTGTACAGAAGAGAATATAGCTAGAGAAAGGTACAAACTCATCACAATAAGAAAAATTATATTTAAAATTGAAGAGAAATAACTAAGTATTGTGCCAAAAACCAATCCAAGAAAGAAAAAGAGAGTAATTGAGTGTCTAAAAGAAAAGGTGTACGGGGCATAGTGCCACATATAAGCATTGAATGGAGCTTCATGAAATACCGTTTTTTTGAAAAAAGCGAAGAGAGTAGGTTGATTATAGTACTCGCATTTGACAGATGGATTTAGCCATATCAATTTATTATTTTTTAGAAGCCTGCAATTAAATTCATAATCTTGAGCTCTTACTAGTCTTTCGTCAAAATATCCAACTTCTTCAAATAAACCTCTTCTAAAGAAACCAAATGGCACTGTATCTGATTCTCCTTCTTCTCTTCCTATTCTGAAGCCTGAATTTCCAACTCCGAAGAAATGAGATGTTAAAGCTTGGACAATTTTCGCACTATATTTATCGGAGCCCGGTAAGGTGTGAATTACTCCTCCCACATTATCTGCTCCAGTTCTTATAGCTGTCTCAAGACAGTTTTTTAAATAGTCCTTATGGAAAAAACTATGTGCGTCGAGTCTCATTAAGAAGTCTCCACTTGATTTCTTAATAGCTAAATTCAAACCTGTAGATTGTATGGTTTGTTCATTGTGAAGTAATATTAATTTTTCCTTGTTTGGAAAATTTTCAATAATTTCGAGAGTTTTATCTGTTGAGCCTCCATCTACTATGTATATTTTTATGGAACAGTTAGGGGGTTTAGTGAAAGATAGAACTGACTCTAGACAATTTTTAATATACTTTTCTTCATTTAGAGTAAGTATGATTATATCTACACTAGTATGATTTTTATTCAATGGACGTCAGTTAATTTTCTCTAAAAACATCTCTTGTATAAATAATTGAGCCACATTGATCAAGTTCTTTACTCATTCTGTTTGCAACAATTAGATCACAATCAATTATGAATTCGTCCAGGTCTCTATATACTTTGGACCCGTAAAATGAGTCATCTTTTAGCATAGGTTCATAAACTATTACATCCCTGCCCTTTGCTTTGAGTCGTTTCATGATTCCTTGAATTGAAGACTGTCTAATATTGTCTGAACCTTCTTTCATGATCAACCTATAAATACCTATTGATTGCTTATTCATGGATAGGATATCTGATGCAATTACATCTTTTCTAGATGAGTTTGCTTCTACAATCGCTCCTATTATATTTTGGGGTACCGAAGCATAATTTGCCAATAACTGTTTGCTATCCTTAGGCAGACAATATCCACCATAACCGAAAGACGGGTTATTATATCCATTTGATATTCTGGGATCTGCTGAAACTGCGTTGATAATCTTACTTGCATCAATACCAGCTGAAATTGCATAAGAATCAAGTTCGTTAAAATAAGCAACTCTCATTGCAAGATAAGAGTTTGAAAATAATTTAACTGATTCAGCTTCATCTGAATTCATAAAAAAAACTTCCGGTTTATTTAATGAAAATTCGTAAAATAACTCTCCAATTTTCCTTCCCAATTCGGACTCTTCACCAATTACAATTCTAGAAGGATAAAGATTATCGATTAAAGCGTTACCTTCTCTTAGAAATTCTGGAGAAAAGATAACTTTTGATTCTTCATATTTCGAATTAAATTTTCTAGTAAAGCCTACAGGTACAGTAGATTTTATTAAAATAGGAACTCCAGGATCATGAGAAATTATTTTTTTAATTTCACTCTCTACAATAGAAGTATCAAAGAAATTATTATCTTCGTCATAATTCGTAGGTAATGAGATAATATAAAGATCTGTTTTGCAGTAACGATCTTGCAAATCTAAACTGCCTTTAAAGCTTGTTTTTTTACTTTCAAGTAACTTTGTTATCTCGACGTCTTCAATAGGAGACTGATTATTATTAATTTTTAAGACTTTATCTTCGTCCGTGTCGATAAGACATACATCCAATCTTTGTCCAAAAAGCGAAGCGAGAGAAGATCCAACATATCCAGCCCCTACAACAGTAATTTTTTTAAAAGACATAAGGATAATTATATATTTTCATTCATTAAATCAAAGGCGTATTCAGCTATAGCAAGAGATGAGGTCAAGCCAGGACTCTCAATGCCTTGTAAATTAAAAAAACCATGCAGACCATGGTCTTTAAAGGAAGAGATAGAGAAATCCTCCTGATTCTGACCTTTTTTATACAATTTAGGTCTTATACCGCAGTAGTCGGGCTGGAGTTTACTTTCAATAATATTGGGCCAATACCTTTGGATTGAGTTAATAAATTTTTTCTTTTTGGATAGGTCAAAGTCATAACTTATTTCTGACACCCACTCCATGTCAGGTCCAAACTTTAGTTGATTACTAAAATCCCAACTAGCATGTATGCCTAGTCCTGAAGGACCTGGAAGAGGATAAATTAATCTAGAAAAGGGATTATGACCATTATATTTGTAATAATGACCCTTTCCGTAATATATTTTTTTTATATGTTTCTTATTGAATGGGCTTATATTATTACTAACTTTGTAAGTATTTAAACCTGAGCAATTGAATAGAAATTCTGTTTTGATGTTAAACTTTTCTTCTGAAAGAATTTCTATTTCGTATACATTTTTTTTCCAATTTGCTTTCAAGAATTCAGCATTATGTATCACCAAAGAACCATGATTTCTAATATCATATTCAAGACGATCTACATATTGGGGAGCGTCTATCAAGCCAGTATTGGGTGATAGGATTGCTGAATAACATTTGACCTCTGGTTCAAGGATTTGAGCCTCTTGAGAGGTTATCATCTCTAGCTCTACTCCATTTTCTTTGCCTTGGTTGTATATTTGAACTAACTTTAAATGTTCTTCTTGGTTAGAAGAAATTATCAATTTACCTGTTTTAGTGTGATCAATTCCATTATCTAGAGCATAATCATAGAGCATTGCGTTTCCTTTAATGCATAACTTAGCTTTTAAAGAACTTGTTGGGTAGTACATTCCTGCATGGATCACACCGGAGTTTCTTGAAGAAATACCTTCGCCAGATCTGCCCTCTTTTTCAAGAACCAAAACATTTAATCCCTCTTTAGATAGTAGACGCGCAATAGATAATCCAATCACACCCGCACCGATAATTACAGAATCAAAAGAATACGTTTCCAAAGACTTACTTATCTAGTTTGATTAAAGGAAAAAAGGTAAATGATGAAATAGGTGTAGAATAGAAAATCGAGGAAGGAATTATATATCTATGATCTATATGAAATAACACAGTAGGAATTAGAATCTCCTGGATCTTATCTAGGTTCAAATAATATTTTTGATAAAGCAAGGGTTTTTCTTATTTGATAAGTCAGTTATATGATACATGCACCCTATATTTTTGTAACTTGCTATTATTAATTTAATTTATAGTATTCTCGATACCAATCTACAAAGTGCGAGAGACCTTCATTTATGTTTGTTTCAGGTTGATATCCAACTTTTCTGCTTAATGAGTCAATGTTTGCGTAAGTCTGAACTACATCACCAGACTGCATACCAAGATTAATTTTTTTTGCTTTTTTTCCTATAAGATCTTCTAGGGTATTAATGAAGTCATTTAGTGAAACTGGAGAGTTATTCCCTATATTAAATATTTCAAAATTAGCTTCTGCCTTTGTATTGATGTTTTTTTTCACTGGAGGTGATTTTTCAATTAAAGCTGATATGCCTTCAACAATATCATCTATGTAAGTGAAGTCTCTTTTCATCTGTCCTTCATTATAAACTTCAATGGACTCTCCATCGAATATAGCTTTAGTAAACTTAAAGTAGGCCATATCTGGTCTACCTAAGGGTCCATATACTGTAAAAAATCTTAATCCAGTAATTGGTATTCCAAATAGGTGCGAGTAGGTGAAGGCCATGGTTTCGTTAGATTTCTTGGTAGCTGCATATAAACTAACCTGGAAATCGGTTCTATCGGTTTCAGAAAATGGTGTAGATTCATTCATGCCATAAACTGAGCTTGAGGAAGCGAATAAGAGATGTTTAGG
>MDSW01181666.1_pt1 | contig 11191 bp, 11 predicted proteins | sample 811171 | NCBI WGS metagenome assembly MDSW01 (sample SAMN05326641, study PRJNA326480) | marine metagenome | isolation source: seawater | place: Atlantic Ocean: North West | collected 2012 | reverse complement strand
TTTAAAAATATATTTAGAAATAGAAAGATTTTTTGCTGCGCTAGTACTCATAATAAAGAAGAAATTTTTATTGCTGAAGCCCACAAAATAGCAAGAAAGAAAATAAATAATTTAATTACAATAATAATTCCAAGACACATCCAAAGAACGAATTCTATTTTAAATGAGCTAAAAGATAAAAATCTAAATATTATTACAAGATCTTCCGGTAAAAAATTGAGGCCAGATACAGATATTTATATTGTTGATACCTATGGTGAGGTAAATCAATTTTACAATTTATCTAATTTAAGTTTTGTTGGAGGTTCTTTAATTAAACATGGTGGTCAAAACCCTTTGGAACCAGCGCGGGGTAAAAATTATATAATACACGGTCCTTACATTAATAATTTTAAAGAAGTATACAATCAACTCTTAAAACTAAAAATAGCGAGTAAAATCAACAATATTTTCATGATGAATAAATTTATTGAAAAAAAAATTAACTATAAACTGCCTCAAAAAATAAATAATAAATTAAGTAGCATTGGAAAGAATATTCTAAAAAATAACATATATGAGATTAATAGATTTTTAAAATGAAATTTAAACGTCCAGTTTATTTTGATAATATAAATCTAGTTTCAATAATATTGTTGCCACTTACTTTAATAACATTAACTTTTAACTTATTTAAGAAACTATCATTAAAAGAAAAATTTAAAATCAAAACTATTTGTGTTGGAAATATCTACCTTGGAGGAACTGGTAAAACACCACTCGTGTTGAAAATAGATAAAATTTTAAAAAATAAATTCAAGACTGTAATAATCAAAAAAAAATATCTTGATCAAGAGGATGAGCAAAAAATATTAAAACAAAATAGTAACCTAATTTGTTTAGGTGATAGAAAAAAAGCGTTAATGAATGCTGTAAAAAAAAATTACAAAGTTGCCATTTTAGATGATGGTCTTCAAGAAAAAGGTATAAACTATGATATTTCAATTGCATGCTTTAATAGCTCAGATGCTGTTGGAAATGGTTTTTTGCTTCCAGCTGGACCTTTGAGAGAGAATTTAGGTGAATTAAGAAATTACGATGCAGTATTTTTAAATGGAGAAAAAAATAACATAAAATTTTTAAAAGTTATAAAAAAAATAAAGAAAAAATTAAAAATTTTTCAGACTAAATACGTCCCTATAAATTTAAAGTCATTTGATTTAAATAAGAATTATCTTTTTTTTTGTGGACTAGGAAATCCAAAGGAATTTGAAAGAACTTTATTAAAATATAAGTTCAAAATTAAAAAAAAAATAATATTTCCTGACCACTATAACTTTTCTAATGAGGATATTGGTAAAATTAAAAAAATAGCTAAGTATAATAAACTAGATATAATAACTTCAGAAAAAGATTACCTAAGATTAAACAAGATGAACAAAAAAAATATTAAATTTCTTAAAGTAGAATTAAAAATAAAAGATAATCACAGATTTAAATTTTTTTTAAGAAGTAGTTTATGAAGTTAATAATATATTTTATAGAGTTTATTATAGTTTATTTCCTATTTGTGTTATTTAAAATTTTTGGTTATAAATTTTCCTCAAATTTAGGATATTTTATTGGAAAAACTTTTGGCCCATTATTTAGATCAAAAAAACTTGTTATAGATAATCTTAAAAAATCAGGTATTTCTTTAAAAAAAAATTATACAGACTCAGCAAATGAGATTTTTGGAAACTATGGAAGAATATTTGCTGAATATCCATTTATAAAAGATTTTAGAAATGGTAAATTAGAAAAATTTATTCAAATAGATGGAAAAGAATATCTTAATGAAATCAAAACCAAAAATAAAAGTGTAGTATTTATCTCAGGACATTTTAATAATTTTGAGCTTATGGCTATGGAAATTGAAAAGGCTGGTATTAATCTCTCAGCAATTTACAGACCTTTAAACAACATTTTCCTAAACAAAACTATGGAGAAAATAAGAATTAATTATATTTGTAAAAAACAAATAAAAAAAGGAAGATCCGGAACAAGAGAGGTAATTGAAAATTTAAAAAAAGGTTCATCAATCGCTCTAATGATTGATCAAAGAGTTAGAGAAGGTTCAAAAGTTAATTTTTTTAGAGATTTAGCAACTACCACTACAATTCCTGCTCAACTTGTTAAAAAATACAAATGTGATCTTGTGCCTATATACATTGAAAGAAGGAGTAAATTTCACTTCAAAATGTATGTCTCAAAACCAATTAAAGTAACTGAAAATAAAAGTATCGATCAAATTACAGAATTTTTAAATACGGTGCTTGAAAAAATGATTATTAAAAATCCATTACAGTGGATTTGGACTCATGATAGGTGGAAAAAATAAATTATTTATTTTCTGATTTATCTCTTTTTGTACCCGCTTCAATATATGAATAGTAAGCTTCTTGTTCATCAACGTTCCAATAAGTCAAATTTTCTAACAAAATTTTTTTTCCTGATATAGCACATATAACATGATCTCCGTCTTCAATAACTTCGAAATTATTAGGGAGATATTTTAATTTAGCTAACTTGTTTTGCATTTTTAAGATATATAAATAACTATATGAAAATTGCAATTCTTGGAAGTGGTGGGAGAGAACATGCTATAGTTCATCAGATTTCAAAATCTAAAAAAACTAGCAAAATTTATTGTATTCCTGGTAATGCTGGGACAGAGTCTTTAGCTGAGAACATTAATTTAAATTTAGACAATTTTGAGGAGATTTATAACTTTATTAAAAAAAAAAATATTGATTTAGTTATAGTTGGACCAGAAAAACCATTAGTAAATGGAATAACGGATTTTTTAAATGGAAAGAATATATTGGTATTTGGTCCTAGTAAAAAAGTATCACAATTTGAAGGATCAAAAACTTTTACTAAAAATATTTGCAAAAAATATAATATTCCAACAGCAAAATTTGAAATTTTAAAAAATTCAGAAGAGTCTACTGAATACCTGAAAAAAGAAAATTTTCCAATTGTAATCAAGGCTGATGGTTTGGCTGCTGGAAAAGGTGTTTATATTTGTAAAGATTTTGAATCTGCAAAGGAAGCTGTAGATGAAATATTTAATGGAAAATTTGGTGTGGCAGATCAAATTGTAATTGAAGAGTTTCTTGAAGGAGAGGAAATGAGTTTTTTTATTATTTCAGATGGAAATACTTATAAAAAATTCAATACCGCACAGGACCATAAAAGAGTCGGAGCAGGTGATACTGGGAAAAACACTGGAGGCATGGGTGCCTACTCACCATCTGGTCTTATCAATAATAAATTAGAGGAAAAAATTATAGAAAAAATTATAAATCCAACTCTTAGAGCTATAAGTGATGAAAATGAAAAATATATAGGTTTTTTATATGCCGGACTAATGATTAAGGATAATGAGCCCTTTCTTATTGAATATAATGTTAGAATGGGCGATCCAGAATGCCAAACAATTTTACCTTTATTAAAATCTGATTTTCTAGATATAATTTTAGCGTGCTGTAATGGTAAACTTGATCAGATTGAGATTGATTGGGAAAATAAAAAAAGTTTATGTATTGTTTTGTGCTCTAAAGGTTATCCAGATAAATATGAAAAAAACATTGAAATAGAGAATTTAAAAAAAATAAATACAGATAATAATAATTTCATTTTTCATGCAGGTACCTTATCAAAAAATGAAACTATATTTGCAAATGGAGGCCGAGTATTAAACTTTGTAAGTATTTCAGATGAATACCTTAAATCAAGAACTGAAGTAATTGAAAAGATAGAAAAATTAGATTGGAAAAATGGATTTTATAGATCTGATATTGGTTTTAAAGTAATAAAATAAAATGAGAATTATAGGTGGATATTTAAAAGGAAAGAAAATCCTTACACCTGCAGATAGATCAACTAGACCTCTTAAAGATATGGTTCGAGAGTCTATTTTTAATATTATTGAACACTCTAATAACGAATATTTGAAGCTAAAAGGGGCAAAAATATTGGATTTTTTTGCTGGAACAGGTTCGTTTGGGATTGAGTGCTTATCTAGAGGGGCTAGAAAAACAATCTTTTTCGAAAATTACCCTAGCTCAAACAAAATACTAAAAAAAAACTTAATAAATCTCAAACTTGAAAAAAAAACAAAAGTTTTTGAAAAAAACACTTATGATTTTTCAAAAGATCAACTAGGTGAAAATAAATTTGATCTGATATTTTTAGACCCACCCTTTCTTGATGAAAATATTAATGAACTAATTGAAAAAATTAAAAAAATGAACATCGCTGATAAGAATACTTTAATTATTTTACATAGGAATAAAAAAACTAAAGAAAAAATTAATGATAGATTATCGATTTTGAGAGAGAAAAATTATGGAATATCTAAAATTATTTTTGCCAAATTTTTAACTTAGTATTTTTGAGGTTTCTTGTTTAATCAATTCAACAGATGGTTGATCAAATGGATTGATTTTTAACAATTTTCCTAAAAGTATTGTTTCTAATACAAAAAAAGTAAATAGTTCACCTAAAGTTTCTTCATTTCTTTTCAGAACCTCAAAAGATCTGAAAGGAATTTTTTTTCTTTGAAAAACATTTTCTGTGGCAATTTTCTGGGCTCTTAAAATTTGATATACATTTTTATTTTTCAATTTACAATAATTTCCAAATAAGTTTGAATTATTTAACTTTTGTGAATTTTTTTCTTTAATACTAAAAAAAGTAAAAAAACTATTTTTTGGTCCATCAAGGTAAAGTTGTAAAAGACTATGGTTGTCTTTTGGCATTGTTGAGATAACAGGCAATATTCCCTTGCCTTTTTTCCCTAAACTTTCTGCAGTAAGTTGTTGGTACCATTTAAATAAACTATCTGAACTCTCATCATAATTTAAAATTATAGAATTACTCTTTTTATTTATAATAAAATATTTAATTGCAGATACATTATTGATTAATGAATTGATAAAATTTTTATTTTTAATCAAGTTATTAAAATTTTTAAATTTTCTTTCATTTAAACCTATTAATTCTGAAGGTAACATGCCAACTTCTGAGAGAACCGAATACCTACCTCCTACATAATTTTTATGTTCAACAATCTCTGCTTTAAGTTTATTTGCTAATTGAATTAAAAAACTATCTTTCTTTTCAGTTAAGAAAATATTTTTATTTTTCTTTTCTTTAAATGAGATAAGGTTGAAGTTTGTTATTGTTTCTAAAGTATTTCCAGATTTAGAAATAATTAAATTAATTTTTTTTTTATTTGAAGTGCTTAATTCTTTATTCTGAAGATTATCATAAAAATAGATTTTTTTTTTTATTTTGTGTTGTAGAAAATTATAAATAGATTGAGTGCCAAGAATTGATCCACCCATACCGATTAGATTTAATTCTTTATATTCCTTAAGTGAATAAATAAGTTTTTTTTTATAACCAAGCTTGTAATTTTTAGAAAGAGTTTTTAGTAATGGATTTTCAGAATATAATTTTTTATTTTTAAGAAATTTTAGTATTTTTTTTTTGTCTGAAATTAATTTTTTTGATTTAAATTTTTTAAATTTAATATTTTTTGTGATCATTAACTATTGAATTTTCTTTAGAACAGAGGTCTCTATATCTAGTGTACTATTTTGGTTAGTTTCTTTACCGTTCTCATTTTCATCAATATTTAACAATTCTTTGACATCTTTATTATCAGAAAAGATATTTGTTTGATTTTGTTTTTCTCCAGGCAGTGGCAATTCGTAAAAATCAGGAGGTTTCTCCAGGGGATTTTTTTTCTCAACTAAAAATTCATCACTTTGTTCGGATCTTTTAGTGCCTACCAAGCCTTCTTTAACTGTATTACACGAAGCAATGTTAATAAAAAAAACAAAATTAATTAATATGGCGATTATTTTATTTTTTTTCATTATTTGATTTATAATTTAACAGTTCAAACAAAATAAGACAAATTATTCCAACAGTTATAAATATATCTGCTACATTAAAAATAAACCAATGATATCCGTTAAAATTTAAATCTATGAAATCAGGAACTGCGCTATAATACAATCTATCAAATAGGTTTCCAAGCGAACCTCCAAGAATTATCATAAAAAAATAAACTTTAATCCCACTCTCAATTATTGACAAATATATTATAATAAAATTAATTATTACGATTAATATAGTTATTAAATTATAAACAAGAGTGTCATCGAAAGAAAATAAACCAAATCCTATACCTTTATTCCATACTAAATAAAAATTTAAAAATGAATTTATATAAATATCTACTTTTTCTTTATCCTCTAAAATATTTAAAATAAAAACTTTGCTAATTCTATCTAAAGCAAAGATAATTAGTACTATTAAAAAATATAGAGATAATTTTTTTATTATTAAATTATTCATCTATGAGATTTGACAATTCTTTCTCTCACATTTTTTTAATTTAATCTTCCAACAAAGAGAGCATTTATCTCCATTTGCTTTTTCAGTTGTAACATCAATTTGATTTTCAATTTTATCGTCCTTTAAAATAGTACTCTCAGAAGTTATGCAAATCTCTGAAAAATCCTCTTCTTTTGCTATTTTATATAAATCTGTTTTTAATTTTATAGAAATTTTTGCCTCTAAACTGGACCCAATTTCTTTTGAAGCTCTTTTAGACTCTATACTTATGTTGGCTTCATCCCTTATTTTTTTTATAATATCCCATTTTGAAGAAAGTACTTTATCTAACCAATTAGTTGGTATTTTTACAAAATTTTGTAAATGTATACTCTGGTAATTCTTTTCTAATTTTAGAAGTTTAAAGATTTCTTCTGTTGTAAAAGATAATATAGGAGCAAACCACTTTAGTAGACATTGGAGGATTATATTCAATACCTTTATACAATCAGATCTCTTTTGTGAGGTGATAGGATCACAGTATAAAAGGTCTTTCCTTATATCAAAGTAAAATGCTGACAATTCAACGGTACAAAAATTTAGTAATTCTTTATATAGACCATGAAAATTATATGAACTGAAAAATTTATGAAAATTACTATCTAATTTTGCTATTCTATGTAACATAAATTTTTCTAGTTCAGGTAAATTGTCAATTTCTATGTTTTCTAAATTATATTCTTCATATTCATCTCTTATATTTCCCAATAAAAATCTAAAAGTATTTCTAATTTTTCTATAAGATTCTGCATGTTGATCGAGTATTGAATAATCTATCCTTAAATCTTCTGCATAATTCGAAGATGCAACCCAAATCCTTAGTATATCTGCGCCATATTTTTTTAAAATGTCTTCTGGTGCTATAACATTTCCAAGTGATTTAGACATTTTTAAACCTTTTCCGTCAACTACAAAGCCATGGGATAATATACTTTCGAAGGGCGCTCTTCCTCTCGTGCCACAAGACTCTAACAAAGATGAATGAAACCAACCTCTATGTTGGTCTGATCCCTCTAAATACATTGATGCTGGCCACTTTAAATCCTCTCTTTTCTCTAATACAAAAGAATGAGTAGAACCGCTATCAAACCAAACTTCAACGATATCACTTAACTTTTCATAGTCCTCGGCTTTATATTTTTTACCTAATAATTTTTGGTAATCTTCCAAAAACCAACAGTCAGATCCTTCTTTTTCATAAATCTTTGCTATATTTTCAAAAACTTCCTCATCAACTAAAACTTTGCCATCTTTTTTAGATATAAAAATTGGAAGAGGTACGCCCCAAACTCTTTGTCTAGAAACACACCAGTCAGGTCGAGTTTCTATCATTGATTTTATTCTCTCTTTACCTTTGCTTGGATAAAAAGTTGTATCATCTAATGCTTTAAGAGCCTTAGATCTTAATTTATGACTTTCCATGGAGATAAACCATTGTGGTGTAGCTCTGTGCACTAATGGTGCTTTTGATCTCCATGAATGTGGATATGAGTGATTAAGTTTACCGTTAGCTATTAGTTTTTTTAGTTCTTTTAACTTTTCAATTATTATCTCATTCGCTTTGAAAATATGTAATCCTTCAAAGTGTAAAATATTGTTTGTATATTTGCCGTCTCCATCAACTGTTTCTACTGCCTTTATGTTATTATTCAGACATAGATTAAAATCATCTGGTCCATGACTAGGTGCACAATGTACAATTCCTGTTCCTTGTTCAGTTGTTACAAATCTTGCCTCTAACATTGGAACATCATAATCATAGCCAATATCATTAAATGGATGATTACAAATTGTTCCATCTAACTCTTTTCCAGAAAATTCTTTTATAATTTTAGTATCATTTTTACCTGTTTCTTTCTTGAATGACTCTAGAAGTTCCTTAGCAACTACAACTTTTTTTTCATTATCTAATTCTATAATCAAGTAAGTTAAACTTTGATTATAAGCTAGAGCTTTGTTTGCTGGTATTGTCCAAGGAGTAGTTGTCCATATAACAATATTACAATTTTCCAAATCTTTTAGTTTTGTTTTAATGATTGGGAACTCAACATATATAGTGTCAGAGTTATGATCCATATATTCTACTTCAGCATCTGCTAAAGCAGTTTTTTCTACAGTCGACCAAAGGACTGGTTTATATCCCCTGTATAAACTTCCTTCTTTTAAAAATTTTCCTAGCTCTCTAACTATTTGAGCTTCTGCATCATAACTCATTGTAGAATAATAATTTTCCCAATCTCCAATCACACCAAGTCTTTGGAACTGGTCTTTGTGTATACCAATCCATTTTGTAGCAAAATCTCTGCATTCTTTCCTAAATTCAATTATAGGAACGTCATTTTTGTTTTTTTTATTTTTTTTGTATTGCTCTTCAATTTTCCATTCTATTGGTAGTCCATGGCAGTCCCATCCAGGTACATAAACAGAGTCTTTACCATCCATTTGATGAAACTTTGTTATAATATCTTTCAATATTTTATTTAAAGCAGTTCCCATATGAATGTTCCCATTTGCATACGGAGGTCCGTCGTGCAGAACAAATTTCTCTTTCCCTTTGCTCTTTTCTCTTAATTTTTTATATAGATTGATCTTTTGCCAATATTCTAAAATACCAGGTTCTCGAACTGGTAAATTAGCTTTCATCGAAAATTCAGTTTTTGGTAGGTTTATGTGTTCTTTGCTCATTAAATTTTTTATTTTTTTGCCAATAAAATATCTTTTTTAATTTGAGATTTTAATTGAATTATGTCCTTAAATTTTCTTTCTCCTCTTATAAATTTTAAAAAATCTACAGATAGTTTTTTATTATAAAGATTTCCAGAAAAATTAAATAAATTTACCTCTAATAATATTTTTTTTTGATTAAAAGTAGGTCTATATCCAAGATTAGCGATACCACTTAAAAATTTTTTATTAATTTTTACCTTTACTGAATAAACACCTGGTTTAGCAATCACATAATTTCCTATATCAATATTACATGTAGGAAATCCTATTTTTCTTCCCATCATTCTTCCTTTTTCAACTTTTCCATAAATTGACCAACTTCTAGATAAAAGTTTATTTGCCTGACTTAGATTTCCCTTCTGAATTAGATTTCTTATTAATGTTGATGAAACAATTTTTTTATTTTTGATTAATGGTTTTGGTTTTACCAATTTAAAATCAAATATATTTTGAAATTTTTTAAGAAGATCAACATCACCTTCTCGCTTATAACCAAATCTAAAATTATTACTAACAAACAAGATTTTAGATTTTAACTTTTTGTGTAAATAATTTTTTACAAAATCATTACATTTAATTTTAGAAAATTTTTTATCAAATTTTTTATTGATTATAAAATCAACATTAAATTTTTTAAAATAATACAACTTTTGATCAAAATTTGAAATCCTATAATTTTTAATTTCTTTATTAAAAAACATTTTTGGAATGGGATCAAAAGTAACAACACCAAGTTTAAGTTTATATTTTTTTTTATACTTAAGAGCTTCTTTAAATAATTTTTGATGACCTAAGTGCAAGCCATCAAAATTACCAATTAATATTATTGAATTTTTATGATTTTTTTTTATATCAAAATTTTTATATACTTTCGCTTTTACCATCTTAATTGTGTTTGGATGTAATCAATTTTTACTTCATGAGATTTAATTAAATTTTTTAAATTTTTATCAGAAATTTCATTTCTGTGAATACCTCCGCTTATAAGCAAAGAATCAAAATTTTGAATGTTTGCACCTTTGATATCTGTATTTAAATTATCTCCTATACATAAAACTTTTCTATTTTTAACTTTTGCTGATAACTCATAAACTGGTGGATATGGTTTTCCAAAATAAATTACTTCACCATTTAAATCCTCAAAAACCTTAGCTACAGATCCAGCGCAAAGTTCTCTGATTTCTCCTCTATCAACAATTAAATCAGGATTAGTGCATATCATTTTTTTTGAGGTATGATTTTGAAATAAATTTTTGTAATAATTTAAATCATCTTCATAACTGTCAAAAAGGCCTGTACAAAGAATATAGTCAGCTAATTTTAATTCTTCAGCTTTTTGATTTTTGAAAGTTGAAAATAAATCAAAATCTCTTGGGGGTCCTACATGATAAAATTTTTTAGAATATAGATTTTTTCTTAAATGTCTTAACGCTGCCTCTCCTGATGTAAAAACATTTTGATGGTAACTTTCAAGTCCCATTTTTTTTAAAAATTCTATAACTGTTTTGTTGGGTCTTGGGGCGTTAGTCAGAAGAACAAACTCTTTTTTGTTCTCCTCTAGTTTGGAAAGTACTTCAATAGCTTGTTTGTAAAGTTGAATTCCATTATGAACTACTCCCCAAATATCAATAAAAAAAAGGTCATAGTTTAAAACGACTGTTTTAAGCCCTTCTTTATCAAGGTTTTTAATCATGTCTGAGATATAGCTTAAAAATGTAATTAATTCTTTGGTTTTTTAGTTTCTATATATTTTATATGAGATCTTGAAATAGTGATTATTGACCTTTATATGACTGCTAATTTAAAGGAGTTTATATGAAATTCAAACCGTTGCACGACAGAGTGCTAATAGAAGTATTAGACAGCAGTGAAAAAACTGCTGGTGGTATAATTATTCCAGATACAGCTCAAGAAAAACCACAAGAAGGCAAAGTTGTAGCCGTAGGTGGTGGAGCAAAAACTGAAGATGGAAAAATAATCCCTATGGATGTTAAAGTTGGAGACAAAGTTCTTTTCGGAAAATGGTCAGGAA
>MDSW01069903.1_pt1 | contig 11191 bp, 16 predicted proteins | sample 811171 | NCBI WGS metagenome assembly MDSW01 (sample SAMN05326641, study PRJNA326480) | marine metagenome | isolation source: seawater | place: Atlantic Ocean: North West | collected 2012 | reverse complement strand
GAGCAGATATAATTATTGCAGCAGTAGGAATACCTAAGTTAGTCAAAGGAGATTGGGTAAAAAAAGGCGCTATAGTTATTGATGTTGGAATTAATAAAACTGACACTGGTATAGTAGGTGACGTTGATTTTGATCAAGTTTCAAAAGTAGCAAAGGCAATAACCCCAGTTCCTGGCGGAGTAGGACCAATGACGATTGCTTGTTTGCTTAGTAATACGGTTGAGTGTTTTAAAAAATTAAATTAATAATAATCCCCACCCATTTGCTTATATTTTTTTGCTAGCAATTGAGCTTTTCTAGCTGACCATTGACCTGATTTTGTACCATGAGTTTTTGCAGCTTTAATTTGCAAAAATAGCTTTTGTCTTAAATAGGGTTTTGTATAATTGGTTGTTTTTTTTGGCGAAGCTTTATATTTCCATTCCTTTCTATATTTTCTTACTTGCTCCACAATATATTTGGGTTGTTTAGAAAATTGCTTACCTCTTTTTGAAGTTCTTCGCTTAGCTTTTGTTGTTATTTTGTAATCTTGATTTGATAAAGCTTTAATTGCTTTTTCCGGCAAATATCTTTCTCCAGTGACTGAAGAATTTTTACCTGACTTTGTTTTCCATTTCTGTTTAATCCAAGCTATTAAATTAACTTGTTTTTGTGTTAAATTTTTTTTCACCCTATGTTTGATCTTCCTCCATCAACTCCGATAATTTGTCCTGTAACCCAAGAACTTTCCTCTGATAATAAAAACTTTGCAAGTGAAGCCGAGTCTTTACCTTCTCCCAATCTTTTTAAAGGATGTTGTTTGGCAATTCCCTCGGCAATTTTTGGATTTTTTAAAACTTTATTTGCCATTTTAGAATTGCTTAAGCTTGGAGCTATACAATTGATTCTTATATTGGGCGCAAGTTCAGCAGCAAGTGATACAGTTAGGCCTTCCAACGATGCTTTAACTGGAGAAATGATACTATGATTTGCAAATCCTTGTTTAACTGCAACAGTAGAAAAAACAACTATTGAAGCTTTATTTTTTTTCAAATTTTCTTTATATTTTTTAATAATTTCCACAACAGGAAACAAATTTAATTCTAAACTTTTTAAATAATCTTTTTTTGTAACAAGGTTTATTGGTTTTAAATCAATTGAACCGACACAATAAGCTATTCCCATAATGTCAATTCCATTTAAATCTTTTTCTATTTTTTCAATGAAATTTGCTTCTAACACATCACCAACACTATAACTAAAACCAGTTTCATTACTTATTTTAGAAATTTCTTCCTCATTTTTTGCCACAAGATGAGCCTGCATAGAGCTACCACTCATTAGCTTTGAAAGAGAACTACCAACCGATCCAGTTGCACCGATAATTAAGAATTTTTTACCCATAAATAATTTGAAATTTTTTAAAGATCGTTGGATCTTTTTTGATCTATATTTAAATACTTACTATTTCTAAATCTAATAACTACTGTTGCTATAGCAACTATTAAAATCGCAACAGCTATGTAAACTAATGTGCTAGGATCATCATTCTTATCTTGAAGGATAATATATCGAGCTAAAGCAGTTATCGCTATAACCAAAGGATAAGAAATTCGAACTGACCTTGTTTCCCAATAAGATCTTACGAGTCCAATTACCTCAATGTAAATAAACATTAACAAAAGATCCGCTAAGTTGATTGATCTGTTAAAATACATTTCTCTTACTTCTAAAATGAATGCAATTATTGTTGCAATAAGTACAAATAAAACTGCAACTAATTGTATATTTCTAATTGTAGTGTTAATCATAAATTTTATTTAAAAACTTTAATTTTTGTATAATCTTTTTGAGTGAAATTTAATAAAATTTTCTACCCTTTTTTTATTAAAAAATTTATTTTCTTCAAAAGATACTTTTTTCATAGAATAAGCTTTATTACTAGTTTTTCTTGAAAGGATTATAACATTTCCTTTAAAAATTTTTAGGACAACTTGTCCCACGACCATATTTCTTTTTTTATCTATTATTCTTTGAAGTTTTATTCTTTTTTTTGAAAACCAGTAACCATTGTAAACTAGCTCTGCATACAAAGGCATGACCCTATCTTTTTCATGCATAGTTTTTTTATCTAAAGTAACTGACTCAATGGCTCTATGAGCTAAGTGTAAAACAGTCCCTCCTGGAGTCTCATAAACTCCCCTAGATTTAATTCCAATAAATCTATTTTCTACCAAGTCAACTCTACCCACCCCATTTTTCCCAGCAATATGGTTTAATTTTTCTAAAATTTTTTCAGGTTTAAGTTTTTTACCATTTACAGAAATTGGATCCCCATTCTTAAATTCAATTTTTACAATAGTTGCTTTGTTAGGTGTTTTTTCTAAAGCTTTAGTTTTTTGAAAAATATAATCTGGAGCTGAATTTTTAGGATTTTCTAAAATTTTTCCTTCAGTTGATGTGTGAAAAATATTGTCATCTACAGAAAATGGAGGAGCTCCCCTTTTATCTCTTGGTATAACAATTTTATTTTTTTTGGCATATTTAATTAAATCTGTTCTTGATTGTAATTTCCACTCTCTCCAAGGAGCAATTACTTTAATTTTTTTACCAAAATATGCATAAGCAAGTTCAAATCTAATTTGATCATTCCCTTTGCCTGTTGCACCATGAGACACGGCAAACGCACCAAATTTTTTAGCAATAGCAATTTGTCTTTTTCCTATTAAAGGTCTTGCTATAGATGTGCCCAATAAATAGGCTCCCTCATAAAGAGCATGAGCTCTTAGCATTGGGAAGACATAATCCTTAACAAAAATATTTTTTAAATCTTCAATAATAATTTTTTTTACACCAAGTTTTTTTGCATTCTTAATTATTTTCTTTTTATTTATTTCTTGGCCAATATTAGCAGTATAGGCTATCACCTCTGCTTGGTAGTTTTCTTGAAGCCATCTTAAGATTATTGAGGTATCAAGACCTCCAGAATAAGCTAAAACAATTTTTTTCATTTAACTAACCACAACTTTTTTTGGCAGCGTTATAAGATTTAGTAAAACCCATCATCGAGTAATAGTCAGCAGTTTGTGTTCCATTAGTTGTTTTAGCATTAATTACAAGATTTGTTGCTCTCTTCATAAGTTTGATGAAACTTTTTTCTTCTTTTTCATCTAACAACCAGGCAAAATTTTCTTGGGAAAAAAAAGAAAAATTATTCTTACCAGATTTTGCTGTTACCGATGAAGATTTATAAGAATGACCGCTAGTTATACTAACCTCATCTTTGACATTCTCTTTAGGCCTAAACGTTACGAATAATCTTGAGTCAGACCTTTTAAAATTTTTTGGTAATCTTTTAGATGGTATTGTTTGAGCAAAACAAATTTTTCCTTTATTCGTGTCCGCAACAAAAGTCTCCCAATTTTTAAATTTTCCTATAGATTTTGGAGAGTCAGCTATTGCTTTGGAAGTAAAAAAAACAAATATCAAAGATGTAAATAAAATTTTAAACTTCATATTTTTAATTTTTATACTAAAAAAAAAGGATTTCAATGGCTTGAACATCTTTTATGGAGCTGGATTGGGATTATTTTTGTGTACTGAATTTATTTGATCAATAATTTCTTTATCAAGCTCTACATTTATACTGTCAATGTCTTCTTTTAATTGCTCCATAGTTGTAGCCCCAATTATATTACTAGTTAGAAACGGTCTTGAATTAATAAAAGCCAAAGACATTTGAGCGAGAGACAGATTGTTTTTTTTGGCTATTTGATAGTAATCCTCAATAGCTTTGAATGAATTGGGGTTACTATATCTTTTCCACATCTCTCCAAATAAGTCCATTCTAGAATTTTTTGGAATTTTATTATTTCTGTATTTTCCTGAAAGATAACCTGCTGCCAATGGAGAATAAGCTAACAAACCACTCTTTTCTCTTACAGATATTTCTGCAAGTCCGATTTCATAAATTCTATTTAATAGGCTGTATGGGTTTTGAACAGACATAATTCTAGGTAGATCAAATTTTTCAGAAAAATGTAAAAATTGTGATAGTCCGTACGGCGTCTCATTAGACAATCCAATATATCTAATTTTACCTTTCGAAATAAATTTTTGTAAAACTTTTAAAATATTTTCAAAACTATTCCATTTTTTTTCATCAGAATTATAAATATATCCTACTCTTCCAAAATAATTTGTTTCTCTCTCAGGCCAATGTAATTGATAAAGATCGATATAGTCTGTTTTTAGTCTTTTAAGACTTTTTTCAATAGCCTCCGCAATACTTGTTTCTGAATATTGGTTTCCCCCTCCTCTTATCCAATCAAGTCCAGGCCCAGCAATCTTAGAAGCTAGTATTATTTTTTTTCTATTTTTTCTTTTTTCAAACCAATTACCAATAATCTCTTCAGTTTTCCCATATGTTTCCTTTTTGGGGGGTATCGCATAAAGTTCTGCTGTATCAAAAAAATTTATTCCTTTGCTAACAGAATAGTCCATTTGTTCGAAGGCATCTTCTTGAGAGTTTTGTTCACCCCAAGTCATAGTACCAAGGCATATAAGACTTACATCAAGATTTGTATTACCGAGTTTTCTAAATTTCATAAAAATATAATAATTTTAGACATTAATTAAATTATATCTTAATCATTGAAAAGTAATAAAAATTAATTATATTAGATACATGGAGTTTAATAAACAAAACACGGAAGTAAGATCATCAGCTGCAGATCATGTAATTGATCAAGGTCTAAGATCATACATGCTTAAAGTTTATAATTACATGGCATCAGGTGTTCTTTTAACTGGTGTAGTAGCTTTGTTTTTGTTTAAATTTTCAGTCGTCACAGGTGCAAATGGAGAGATAACTAGCCTAACTAGCTTTGGAAATGCAATTTATAACTCTGCTCTAATGTGGGTTTTAATGCTTGCTCCTTTAGGAATTGTTTTTTATATGAGTTTTGGAATAGCTAAAATGAGTGCAGCAAAAGCTCAAAGTGTCTTTTGGATTTTTGCAGGATTAATGGGAGCATCTTTGTCATCAATTTTTTTAGTTTACACAGGTGCCAGCATAACAAGAGTATTCTTTATTACTGCGGGAACTTTTGGAGCTATGAGTATTTATGGCTATACGACCAAGAGAGATTTAACTAAACTTGGTTCATTTTTAATTATGGGCTTAATTGGTATTATAATCGCCTCCATCGTTAATATTTTTATGAAATCTTCCATGATGTATTTTGTTATTTCAATTATAGGAGTTTTAGTTTTTGTGGGACTAACAGCTTATGATACGCAAAAAATAAAAAATATGTACCTAGTTAGTGACAGTGGAGAAATAATAGGAAAAAAAGCTGTTATGGGTGCTTTAACTCTTTATCTAGATTTCATTAATTTGTTTATAATGTTACTTAGACTATTCGGTCAAAGACGTTAATTACTTAATAATCCTTAAATTATTCCAATTTGTTTTTGTTATTAATCTATTAAGGTTCTCTGATTTTTTAATTATTTGACCATTTTTATCTTTTATTAAGAATTTTTCATCGAGTGTAATTGGTTTAAAATTTTTTAATATTCTAAAAACAGGTTTATCCGAAGCCCTTTGATAAACGTCGAAAGAAATTTCTTTATTTCCTTTAGAAAGTCCATAATCTTTCCAAGTACCATTAGAAACCATTTTTGCATATAAATTTAGTATTGTTTTCAATTCTTTTTTTACAAAAAAGGGATTTTTGTTTTGTTGTAATTTATTATTGTTAACTACTAATTTTAATTTACTCATATTTTGTGTTTATTAATCAAAGGCAATTGTAAAGCTGTAAAAATAAAAGTTAAAGGTAAAATTCCCCAAACTTTAAAATTAACCCACAAATACTCATTTTCTGGACATTGAGTTCTCCACACAAGTTCATTTAGCAAGGCTAAAAAAATAAAAAAGTAAGCCCATCGACTATTCAATTTAGCCCATCCAATCTCATCCATTTCAAAAGCATTCTTAAAAATTATTTTCAATAAGTTTTTATTAAAAAAAGCTTTACTTGTTAACAAAGCTGCAGCAAAAATAATATTTATTATTGTTGGCTTTAAATATAAAAAAACAGGATTATTGAAGTATAAAGTAAGACCTCCGAAAACCGATATAATTATTGCACCAATTAAAGGAATATATGGAATTTTTTTTTCTACAAAATAAACTACTGCCACAGCTATTATTGTTGAAATAATTAAAGGGGGAATAGCTATACTTAAATTGTTGTCATTTTTGTAATAAAATATAAAAAAAATTAATAATGGACCAAAGTCGGTGATAAACTTTAATAAAGACTTATTCACATTAGAACCATAGCATAAGTTTATTTTTAAATAAATTTATATATTGATTTTTGTATAAAAATTATTATCCTTTAAAAAAATGTCAAATAATAGTAATAACGCGAAATTTTCAATAGGAGAAATAGTAAAACACAGACACTTTGATTTTAGAGGAGTGATCTATGACGTGGATTTTGAATTTAATAACTCTGAAGAATGGTATCAATCAATACCTAAGAATGTGAGACCAAGAAAAGATCAGCCTTTCTATCATTTATTAGCTGAGAGCAATGATGTTACATATGAAGCTTATGTATCAGAACAAAATCTATTAGTTGATCGTTCTGGCGAACCCGTAAAACATCCTCTAATTAATGAAATTTTTTCTGGAAAAAGAGGATCTAGTTATTTTAAACAGTCAAATTAAGAAAAAATTCCATTTGCCACAAATTTAACATTTTTAACTCAAATCTATGACAAAGATATGAGCCTTAATAGGCCTGTTAGTGCCTAATTGAGAATTATTCATACTTCTTTATTCCCTCTCAATTCTCAGTTAGGCCAAAAAAGGATCTTCACTTAAAATTCAAACTATTATAATTAAATTATTATGTTTAATTATATTTTACCAAATAAAATCTTTTTATTTATAGAGAAAACTATAAAATTTATAAATTCTATTTTTTTTGTTGTTTTAATAATAGGTCTTACTTTTTCATTAGTTATTTCACCGCCAGATTATATTCAAGGAGATTCAGTTAGAATTATGTACGTTCATGTTCCATCAGCTTGGCTGGGGCTATCAATTTTTTCATTAATTACTTTATTATCTGTTTTAAATTATATTTTTAAAATAAAAAATTTTTATTTAATAAATAAAAGTGTTGCACCACTTGGCCTACTTTTTACTTGCTTAGCTATAATTACAGGATCACTTTGGGGACAACCAACCTGGGGAACATGGTGGGTTTGGGATGCTAGATTGACATCAATGATGGTTTTAGTGTTTTTTTATATTTTTTATATTTTAAGTTTTAAATTAGTTAAAGAAGAGAGTTTTGCGATAAAAGTTTCGTCTCTTATAGCTATAATAGGTTCTATTAATCTACCTATTATTAAATATTCAGTTGAATGGTGGACAACTCTTCATCAGCCGGCGAGTATTAATTTAACAAGGCCTAGCACCATAGATTCATCAATGATGCTTCCATTAATGTTGATGTTATTGGTTTTAATACTATACTGTGCGCTAATTTTTCTAATGAAATATAAAACAGAAATCATTAAAATGAAGAAAAAAAACATTAAAAGGTTATGATTGCAAACTTTTTTTCTATGAACGGTTACGGGTTATATATCTGGCTCTCATTTGGCGTTGTTATAATATCGTGTGCTATTATTTACTTAAAGACTAGAAAAACTTTAAGAAAGTACGAAGAAGAATTTTTAATTGAGCTGGAAAATCTGTCTGAAATCGAAAGACAGCGAGTTTTATATAATTCAAAAACTGCAAAACAAATTCTAGCGACAACATCTAGAGTTAAATAAAGCATTTTCTAATGCTTACTAAAAAAGTTAAAAAAAGGATACTTTTTTTAATTTTTTTAATGGCCTTTTCTATATTTTCAATATTTTTTATTTTAAGAGCTTTAAATGAAAATGTTCTTTATTTTTTTACCCCTACGGAGATTTTTGAAAAAGAAGATATTCAAATTGGAAAAAAAATCAGAATCGGTGGAATGGTAAAAAAAGACTCTGTCTTTAATAATTCAGAAGAAATAAAATTTATTATTACAGATTTTGAAAATGAAATATTAGTTTCTTATTCTGGAAGCACCCCCAATTTATTTTCAGAAGAAAAGGGAGTTATAGCAGAGGGGAGATTAAATGATAAAAAATTTTTTATTGCAGAGAGAATTTTAGCTAAACACGATGAAAATTATAAACCTCCAGAATTAAAAGATGTTTTAAAAAAGAATGTTAAGTAAAATAGGTATAGTTTTAACAACATTAATATTAATTTTTAGTATTTTGATTGTATATAATTCTTTAAATAGTTTAAAATCTAATGAAGTTACTATTAAAAAAATAATTTATAATCTTAATTTTTATCAACTAATTTTTTCTTTATTAACATTTTTGATTCTTTTGATAGGATTCGTTACATCTGATTTCTCTCTTATAAATGTTTTTGAAAATTCACATACAGAAAAACCATTATTCTATAAAATATCAGGTGTATGGGGCAATCATGAAGGTAGTTTATTACTTTGGATAAATATTCTGGTTATTTTTTCTTTTTTATTTTTTATTTTTAATAATAAAAAAAATAAAAAATTTTGTTTATTAACTTTAGTTTTTCAAAATCTTTTAATATTAGGCTTTGTACTTTTTTTACTAATAAATTCTAATCCATTCAGTTCTATATACCCAATTCCTTCTGAGGGCTTAGGTTTAAACCCTATTTTACAAGATCCTGCTTTAGCGATACACCCACCTCTATTGTATGTTGGTTTTGTTGGTTCATCTATTTATTTTTCAGCTGCAATGGCTTCAGCAATAAGTAAATATAATGGAAATTTTTTTGCAACTTCCATCAGACCTTGGGTTTTAATAACTTGGATTTTTCAAACATTAGGGATAATCGTTGGTTCTATATGGGCGTATTATGAATTAGGATGGGGAGGATTTTGGTTTTGGGATCCTGTAGAAAATGCTTCACTAATGCCTTGGTTTGTAATTACTGCCTTGATGCATTCCGTAATTATTTTAGAAAGAAAAAATTCTACTTATTCTTGGGTAATAATTCTTTGCTTGTTAACTTTTACCTTGAGTGTTGCCGGAACTTTTTTGGTAAGATCAGGTATTTTAAATTCAGTTCATACTTTTGCCAACGATCCGTCCAGAGGTTTATATATTCTGATATTTTTAACTATGATGATATTTGCTTCTTTATTAATTTTTTTCAAGTATTGCAAAAAAGAAATTTACAATTTTCAAATTTATAGCCAAGAAACTTTTATTTTGGGGAACAATTGGTTTATGATCTTTTTTTTGGTAACTGTATTAATAGGAACTATTTACCCGATTTTTTTAGAAGTTTTAACAGAAAAAAAAATTTCTGTTGGACCTCCATTTTATAACATTGTTATCATTCCTTTTATAATACCATTTCTTTTTTTAATGGCTTTAGGACCAAAAATTAATTTGATTAAAAAAAAGGGAAAACAAATTATAAATAATTTGTTAATAATTTTTATAGCAGTCTTTTTTAATATTTTTATTATCAATATTTTTGGAGAATATTCTTTATTATCAAGTTTAATAGTAATATCTTCAATCTTTTTAATTATTCATTCATTAGGAGATTTTATTAAATCAATTAAAAAAAAAATCAAATTAGACTATGCTAGAATAATTTCACATTTTGGTTTTGGATTCTTAATTTTTTTTATTGGAATAAATCACAATTATTCTATTGAAAAAGATTTTAATATAAAAGTAGGTGAGAAAAAAAAAATAAACAATTATGTTTTAAATTTTAATTCTCTAAAAACAGAAAATGGAAAGAATTATAAAGCTATTATTGGAGACTTCACTTTAAAAGATTTAAATAATGATTTTTATGAAACTTTAAATCCAGAGATTCGTGTTTATAAAAATCCTGAAATATTAACTTATGAGACAGCGATTAATGTTAAAATTACTTCCGACACATATTTAACTATGAGTAACATTTTAAGATCGGAATATTATAATGTAAAATTTCAGAAAAAACCTTTAATGATATGGATCTGGATTTCAGCGTTTATTATTTCAATAGGGGGGATTGTAAGATTATTTAATAAATCGATTTTAAAATGAAAGTTAACTTAACCAGATTTTTAATTTTTGCATTAATATTTTTTATTCTGTCAGTTTTTTTTATCAGTCTAGAAAAAAATAATACTTACGATACAAAAAATTTAGTTGGAGAGAATATTAATAGTTTCCAACTAAATTCATTTTATAATGAAAATCTAATTAATGAAAAGTCATTAGAAAATAATAGATTTACATTAATTAATTTTTGGGCATCCTGGTGTGGGCCATGCCGTTTAGAACACAAATATTTAATTAAATTAAAAAAAAATAATAAAAATTTAATTATTCTAGGTGTAAATTTCAAAGATAAAAAAAAGGAAGCGAATAAATTTCTTTCAAGTAATGGAAATCCTTATCATCTAATGGCAATAGATAGCAACGGAAAACAGTCTGTAAACTTTGGAATATATGGAATCCCTGAAAGCATACTAATTAATAAAGAACTAAAAATTATAAAAAAAATAATTGGACCAATGAATAACTCAGATTATAAAAAAATTATGAGGATAACCAATTAGTTATGAAAAAAATTTTTATTTTTTTTATATATATCTTTTTAATTTCAGAGAAAGTTAGTTTTGCCGAAAATTTACAACATCAAGAAATATATAAAAATCTTCGTTGTTTGGTTTGTCAAGGACAGTCCATAGCAGAATCAAACTCAGACTTTGCACAAAACATAAAGTTAACAGTAGAGGAGCTTTCAGAAGAGGGAAAATCCGATGATGAAATTTATGATTTTTTAATTTCTAGATATGGAGAATGGATAGTTTATAAGCCAAAATTCAATAAAAGTAATTTCTTACTGTGGTTTACACCTTATATGTTTTTAATTTTTGGAGGATTTGTTATCTTTATAGCATTAAAAAAAAGGAATAATAGCAAGGCTAATTGAATGTATACTTTTTCTAATTTAGGTAGTATTTTTATACAAATGTTTGCTAGGATTTTTTACGTTTTTATTTTTTTGATTTTAACAACTGTCCATCTTTATTCAGAGGGATACAATAAAGATATTACTTTTTATACT
>MDSW01039325.1_pt1 | contig 11192 bp, 13 predicted proteins | sample 811171 | NCBI WGS metagenome assembly MDSW01 (sample SAMN05326641, study PRJNA326480) | marine metagenome | isolation source: seawater | place: Atlantic Ocean: North West | collected 2012 | reverse complement strand
ATTTTTGCTTTTTTCATAAATGGTCGGGGCGGCAGGATTTGAACCTGCGACCCTCTGGTCCCAAACCAGATGCGCTACCAGGCTGCGCTACGCCCCGAAGAGTGTACTAATACAATAGAAATATTAAATTTCAAAGTATATAAAGTTGTAAAATAAAAGCTTTTTTAAGAGAATCTGCTATATATTTATTTAATGATTGTAACTTGTGAAAAATGTTCAAAAAAATTTAATATAGATGATAATTTAATTCCAGATGAAGGAAGAGAATTGCAATGTGGAAGTTGTAACTATAAGTGGTTTTATAAAAAAAATGAAAATGCAATTTCGTTAAAAAATGAAATATCTGAAAGTTTGTCTAAAAATTATGATTTTGAGTATGCCAATAATGATTTATCGAGTAAAAAATTAGAAAATTTAGATAAAGCTAAATACAAAGATTTAAAAAAACCTTCTGTTGATAACAAAATAAAAAAAAAAACCAAAAATAATTAAAAATTCTCTAGTTTTTGTTATATCTGTGATAGCTTTAATTGTTTTATTGGATACTTTTAAATATCAATTAAATTATTATTTCCCAGAATTAGATTCAATCTTGAATAATCTCTATGAATCTTTAAAAGACCTTTCATTATTTTTTAAAGATCTTATTAATTAAATGATTAGACATATAACCAATTCTTTTAAATGGTTTTTTAAATTAGAGGCTGCTAGTGGTCTTTTTTTGCTTTTTTCAGCAATTATTGCTTTGATAATAAGTAATTCAAATTATGCAAATTTATATTTTGATACACTTAATCAATATTTATTTATAGGTATAAATAATGTAGGTCTAAAGTTGAGTGTGTTGCATTGGATAAATGATGCTCTTATGGCTATATTTTTCTTTTTTGTAACTCTAGAAATTAAAAGAGAATTTATTCAAGGAGAATTATCTAATATTAAACAAGCAATGCTACCTATAATTGGAGCTGTAGGCGGCATGTTAGTTCCGGCATTAATTTATGTTGCAATAAATTTTAATGATACAGCAACGCTAAATGGTTGGGCCATTCCTTCAGCTACTGATATTGCTTTTTCACTTGGTGTTTTATCATTGCTTGGATCAAGAGTTCCTCTTTCGTTAAAAGTTTTCCTAACAGCTTTAGCAATTATTGATGATTTGGGAGCAATTCTTATTATTGCGATATTTTATTCTGGTGACTTAAATATAAAATATTTATCCTTAATGTTAGTATCATTTATTATTTTACTAATATTCAATAAAATTAATATTAAAAGATTTTTACCATATCTTATAGTTGGAATATTATTGTGGGATTTTACACACAACTCAGGGATACATGCAACAATAGCTGGTGTTTTATTAGCTATGACAATTCCTCATAGAAAGAAAAATAAAGATTTTTCTTTATTAATTAAGTTAGAACATGCCATCAGTCCTTATGTAGCATTTGGGATTATGCCTTTATTTGCATTCGCAAATGCTGGTGTTTCACTTGATGGCTTATCATTTAGCAGTTTGTTAAATAAAGTACCATTGGGAATTTTGTTAGGATTATTTGTTGGTAAACAAATAGGTGTTTTTCTATTTTGCTATATATCAATTAAATTAAAGTTTGCTCAATTACCCACAAGTTCAAACTGGTATAATTTTTATGGAGTTGGTGTTCTGACGGGAATTGGTTTTACAATGAGTTTATTTGTTGGAAATTTAGCTTTTGTTGAAAATATTCAATATATTGACGGGGTTAAGATTGGAGTTTTAACTGGGTCATTATTGTCAACCTTATTTGGTTATTTCTTGATATTACTTACGCCAAATAAATAAAAATAATGAAAGCAAAGATATATTTTTTAATATTAATTTTAATGATTTTTTTTAAAAATAATTTATCTGCAAACTATGACAAATTATTTTATGATTTCAAAATTAATGATGTTTCAGGTAATAAACTAGATCTTAAAGAATTTAAGAATAAGGTTGTTTTATTAGTTAATACAGCAAGTTACTGTGGTTTTACAAAACAGTACGATGATTTACAATTTATTTGGGATAAATATAAAGAAAAAAATTTTGTTGTTTTGGCTGTTCCATCAAATTCTTTTAATCAGGAAAAAAAAACAAATGATGAAGTAAAAGAATTTTGTAAATTTAACTTTAATATAACTTTTCCTATTACCGAAATAAGCGAGGTTAAAGGTGATTTGGCTCATCCTATTTATAAATGGGCAATTGAAAATCATGGTTCATCCGCAAAACCTAAATGGAATTTTCATAAAATTTTGATAAATCGTGATGGTAAAGTTGTAGATACTTATAGTTCATTAACAAATCCAAAATCAAAAAAAATTACATCAAAAATAGAAGAATTAATTAATAATTAGTTTCATTCCATCGTATGCTGGATAAACAAATTTTGGTAATTTTTTCTTCAATTTTTCGTAATCTAGTGAACTATGTAAATTAGTCAAAATTGTATATTTTGGCTTAATCTCACTAATAAGTTTTAAAATCTTATCTAAATTATAATGCGATGGATGGGGCTCCTCCCTTAAACAATCTACTACAAAATATTTTAACTTAGAAATATTGGGATAATTTTTTTGATTTATAAAGCTTACATCGCTTACATATGCAAGTTTATTATTTATTATATAACAAATGCTATTTATTGATCCATGCGTTACTTCAAATGAAGTAATTTTAATTTTATTTCGTAAAAAGGTATGTTTTTTTTTTAATTTATTTAATTTCATTATAGGCGGATAAAACTTACTTGTTTTAATAAAACAATACTTAAATGAATTTAATAAATAATTAGAGGTAGTCGTGTTGGCAAAAACTGGAATTGCTTTTCTTTGTTTTAAATAAAAATATCTTAAATCATTAATTCCATGTGTTTGATCTGCATGTTGATGTGTATAAAAAACATAATCCAAAGATTTAACTTTAGACTTTAAAAATTGTTGTCTTATATCGGGTGACGAGTCGATTAATAGATTGAAATTTTTTGCACTAAGTAAAGCAGAGCATCTAGTCCGATAATTTTTACTATTTTTAGGATTGCATTTTCCAAAATTTCCATCTATTCTTGGAACTCCTAGGCTGCTACCACTACCCAATATTGTAAAATTGATTTTCATTTCGATGCAAAAAGATTGTTAAAATTATCAGTTGTAACTTTATCCATATTTTCTTCTTTCATTTTTTTTATTTCTGCTAATTTCTGTAAAGTAAATTTAATAAAACTAGGTTCATTTTTTTTTCCTCGCATTGGTGATGGGGCAAGAAAAGGACTATCTGTTTCAATTATTAACTTTTCGTTAGGTATATATGCGAAAGTTTCTCTTAAATCAGATGAATTTTTGAAAGTTATTATTCCGCTGGCTGAAAAGTAGCAATTTAAATCTAATAATTTCTTAGCAAATCCATAAGATCCTGTAAAACAATGCATTAATATTTTTAGATTAGAGTTTTTGTAATTATTCAAGATATTGAATGTATCTACTTCAGCATTTCGAGAATGGACAATTAAAGGAACATTTAAATCTAAACAAGCCTCTATATGATTTTCAAAACTCTTAATTTGGTTACTTCTATCACTATTATCGTAATAAAAATCTAGCCCAGTTTCACCAATACCAATAATTTTATTAGAGTATTTTGTATTTTCTATTATTTTTGATTTTGAAATTAAATTTTTATCAACCTCATGAGGATGTATTCCAAAAGTACCATAAATTATTGGATCAATATTTATTATTTTCTTTATATTTTCAAAACTTTGAATATTTGTGCAAATTGTAAGTAGTTTTGTAATACCTGCTGCTTTTGACCTTGAAATAATATCATTAATATTTTGATATAAGGGTTCGTGATCTAAATGACAATGTGAATCAATCATCGTTATTAATTTTATTAAATAATATTTTAATTTTATTAATACTCAAATTTGGTTTTAAAAATTCATTATCTTTAATTGAGTCTACATTAATATTTTTTTCATCTAAATTAAATATATGAAGAGCTTTCAATGAACTATTTGGAATAACGGGATACAACAATATAGAAATTTTTCTAATAAGTTCTAGAGATGTATAAATTATTGTATGAAGTCTTTTAATATCATTCTTTTTTTTCCAGGGTTCCTGATCATTAAAGTATTTGTTTGCTAAAAACATATTCTCAACAATAAAATTCATATATGCATTAATATTTTGATTATTTATATTTTGAATTAAATTTTCATAATTATTTGTAAAATTATTTAATATATTTAAGTCGTCTTTGTTAAAATAATAATTTTCAGGAATTTTTAATGATAAATTTTTTTCAGTAAAAGATAAAACTCTTTGACATAAATTTCCAAAATTATTTGCTAAATCACTATTTATACATGAGATTAGTTTATCTTTAGAAATATTTCCATCGTTACCAAAAGATACTTCTTTTAATAAATAATATCTAAGAGGATCTAAACCATATTCATTAACAATTTCTATTGGATCCAAAATATTACCTTTTGATTTAGACATTTTTTCGTCACCAGAAAGTATCCAGCCATGTCCATAAACTCTTTTAGGTGTTGGCAAATCTGCAGCTAATAAAAAAGCAGGCCAATATACAGCATGAAATCTAAGTATATCTTTGCCAATCATATGCAAATCTGCAGGCCAGTAGTTTCTATATAAATTATCATCTGTATTTGGATAATTTAATGCACTAATGTAGTTCGTAAGTGCGTCAAGCCAAACATATATTATATGTTCCTTGTTGGTTGGTACTTGCACACCCCATGAAAAAGATTTTCTGCTTACAGATAAATCTTTAAGCCCTGATTTAACAAAACTTACAACTTCATTTCTTCTAGATTTAGGTAAAATAAAATTTTCATTATTATTATAAAGTTCTAGAAGTTTATTTTCCCATTTAGATAATTTGAAGAAATATGATTCTTCCTCCAGCCATTCAACTTGTGAACCTGATTGTTTTGCTAATTTAATTCCATTTTTTTCTTCTATTTCATCCTCTAAATAAAATGCTTCATCAGAAACAGAATACCAACCCGAATATTTTGAAAGATATATTTCTCCTTTACTTTCTAATATACTCCATAGTTTTTGTACAGAATTGTGATGTCGTTTTTCTGTAGTTCTAATAAAATCATTGTTTGACAGATTAAGTGTTTTTGTTAAGTCTAAAAAAGTTTTACTAATTTCATTACAAAAATCTAAGGGTTTTTTATTATTCTTTTCTGCTGCTCTTTGAATTTTTTGACCATGTTCATCAGTACCTGTAAGAAAAAAAACATTATAACCTTCCATTTTTTTAAATCTTGCAAAAAAATCTGCAACTATACTTGAATATGCATGGCCCATATGTGGTTTGGCTGATGGATAATAAATTGGTGTAGTTATATAATAATTTTTGTTCATTTATTATTGATTAATTATTTAAAAATTTTTGATCGAATTTTAAAAAAAAACTATCTAAATCTAGATTATATTTATTCATTAAATTGTGTTCAGTTACACTACTTATAAAGAAATCATAATATTTATAATCTTTAGTTTTTGAATACATTTTTGTAAAATAAATTTCAATATATGACTGAAAATAATTAGAAATAAACAAGTTTTTTTTGTAAAATTTATTATTAACTATATGTCGAATTGTTGTTTCTGCATCATGTGATTTTAAATCAAGATTGTTATCGTTGATAAAGGTAATATGATCGATTAAAAACTTTGGTGATAATATAATAGATTTAAAATCATCATTTAGATCACTATAAAAATCATAATCAAAATGCTCCTTTATTACATTTGATAGTTCTTTATAATTAAAATTTAACTTAAAAGTTAAACATCTTGATTTAATTGTATCTGGGATATGTTTGTTAAGATTATAAGTTAATATAAATATATTTTGTGAATTCGATTCTTCTAAACTTTTAAGTAAAGCATTAGAAGAATTAGTATTTAAATCTTCTACACTGTCAATTAAAATAATTTTTTTATTACTATTAAAAGAAGATTTGTTTAAAAAATTAATCATATTTCTTATTTGATCAATCTCTATAAATTTTTTTTCTTGATTTCTAGAAATATAAAAAAAATTTGGATGTGATAAGTTATTTATAAGATTAAACGACACACTATCTTTATTAATTATTTTATTTTTAACGTCATATTTAGTAATTTCATTTTGAGAAAAAAAATAATTTACTAAATGTAATGCAAAAGATGTTTTTCCAATTCCTTCTTGTCCTGCGAGAAGAATTCTGGAAGGTAATTTTTTTTTTATATCTAAATTGACAAAATGATTAAATAATTCGTTATAAGAAAATAATTTTAATGTAGTATTTATCATTATTTGATTATTTTTAATATTTTATTTAAAACTTTTTTTTTATTATTATCCAGATTATCATTTGAATCTATGATAGTATAAAATGGTTTATTTTTAGACAATTTTAAGTAACCATTTTGAACTTTTTGATAAAATTTGGTTTTAAACTTATCATATCGATTTTTATTTCTTCTGGCGGAAAGTCTCTTTGATAAGTTTTGCATACTAATGATATTTAGAAAAATAATATTTGGCTTAATATTTTTAAGTAAGATTTTATTTATCCTTTCAATTAAAGACTTGTCTAAACCCATGCCATAATGTTGATAAGCAGTTGTTGAGTCTGTAAATCTATCAATTAAAATAATTTTTTTTTTATAATTTTTTTTAATTACCAAGTCTATATTTTCGCTTCTTGCTGCAAAATATAACATCAAATCAGTGAATGTATTAAATTTGTTATTTCTATTTAATATTAAATTTCTAATTTTTTCAGAATTTATATTGCCACCAGGTTCACGTATTTTAATAAAATTAATTTTTTTTTTTTTTAAATATCTTGAAACATAATTTATTAAAGTGGTTTTGCCTGACCCCTCTATACCTTCAAAAACTATAAGAGGTTTTCTATTAAACATCGCCCCATATTAAGAAATTTACAGATCTAATTAATTTAGAGAATTTGTTTACTTCTTCAATATTTTCAGAAGCTAATAATTCTAATGATTCTATCAATTCACCCTTATAATAAATATTTACATCACCAACTTTTTGATCTTTTTCTATTGGTGCTTTTATCGGTCCATTATAATTTAGTACAACTTTTAGGTTTCTTAACCTAGCTTTTTGAATTGTTTTATAAACATTATTTTTAAAATGTGTTTTGACTGTATTTTTTTTTCCTAACCATACTTGAAGATCTTGAAACGAATTTTTTTCATTATAAATCTCTACTGTATCAAAATTTGTTAATCCATAAGTTAATAATCTGGAAGATTGTTTGGATCTAGCGTTCTTAGAATTAAATCCACTTCCAACAGCAATAAGTCTTCTCCCTTTTCTAGTTATAGATGATGCCAGCGAATATTTTTCAAGAGCTAAATATCCTGTTTTAATTCCATCAACACCCATATTTTTATAAAGAAGTGGATTTCTATTGCCCTGAGTAATTGGATCTCCGCCTGTCCTGTCCCATGTAAATTCCTTTTCGGCAAAATAAGTATAATATTCAGGATAGTTTCTGATTAAATAATCAGACATGATTAAAATATCTCTGACAGTTGAATAATTATCAGGGTCGTTTATGCCAGATGCATTTGAAAAATTAGTATTATTCATTCCAATTTCTTTTGCTTTAGATGTCATCATAACTGCAAACTCTTCTTCTGATCCAGCTATTCCCTCAGCCAAAGTAACACAAGCATCATTTCCAGATGCTATAATAATACCTTTTAGCAAGTTTTCTACTGACACCTCATCACCAACCATTATAAACATTGATGAGTATCCGGCATTAGCCAAACGCCAGGCATTTTCAGAAACAAGAAATTTTTCATCCAAGTTCAATTGACCTTTTTTAATTAAATCAAAAGCAATAATTGAAGTCATTATTTTAGTCATAGACGCTGGATAAATCGACATATCCGCTTCTTTTTCATAAAGGATTTCACCTGATAAATAATCTTGTAAAATAGCAGTTTTGGCATCAATTTTGAATTCAGCAGATTTTACAAATGTTGTAATAAGAGATAGAAAAAAAACTAATAATATTTTTTTCATTGTTTCAATAATTCTAAATTTTCAAAATATAGATCTTCCATATCTTCAAAATCTTTTCTTAAATTTTTTAGTGATTTATAAGGACCAAGGGAAAGTCTAAAGGTGTTAATTGACAATTTGTCTATATTAATTTTTTTAATTTTTGTATCAGCCATTATTCTTTCTTTTACCAAATTTGCTGAGTCTTTATAATAAAAATCAGCAACTTTAATTATATAATTAAATTTTTTTGTTGATTTGGTGACCTTTTCTTTATTTTCATTAGATGTAGATATATTTACTATATTTACTCCTTCAACTGGTGCCTTATCAGCTACATTTTTTTCCTCTTCAAAGGTTTTTGCTTTACCTGCATAAAAAACAGAATTTTGATCAACCGACTCGATTAAAATGAAGGGTTCATCAAAATCTAATTCAATTTCAGTAGCAATTCTATCTGTGATAACAGAGTTATAAAAATTAGGATACCTCGATTTGCTTTTAACAGTTGCTATCACTGATTTATTATTAAGTTTATTAGTTATTTTAACAGTTGTATTTTTTTTTAAATTTTTTTGAAATACAAATAAATCTCTATCATTTAATTTCTTATTAACAGTTTTATCTTTAAATAACTTATCACTATAAACAAGTGTAAAACCATTATTAGAATATTTATTGAATATTTTTTGTTTTGTTATTTTTTCTCCAAAATCTTGATCAACACAAGACGAAAAAAATATAAAAAATAAAATATAGAATGGTTTAAAATTCATTTGTAAATTTTTCTTTTAAGGTGCAAACTGCTAGTGCAAATCTTAAAGATCTGTTCCATTTAAGTATTATTTCATAATTATCATAAATAACATAGGCTGGTGAGTATAAGTTTGAATTTTCAACAATTTCTTTGTCAGGGGTTACTATTGCCACTACTTCATCGCCATCGCCAAGATTATTACTATAATTTTTTATATACTTTTTAAAAAAAGACAATTTTTTTTTATTTTTAATCTCTTTTGCTGAATAATTTAAATATTTAACTGGTATTTTTTCATCTAAAACCACCTCTTCAAAACATTTATTTTTATTATCCCATCCCATTTTGAAAAGATAATTTGCTGCAGATGCAAAAGAATCTTCATTAGATTTTAAATCTATCAAACTATCTTTGTTATAATCAATTGCGTTGTTTAAAATTGTTGATGGCATAAATTGAAAGTTTCCAAAAGCACCAGCCCAAGACCCATATAATTCATCAGCTTTTATTTTTTTATTATCAATTAATTTAAGTGCTATAATTAATTCTTTTGTAAAAAATTCACTTCTCCTCTTATCAAAACTAAGAGTAGCCAAAGATGAGAGGATGTCCATTTTGCCAAGATATTTACCAAAATTTGTTTCAATACCCATTAGCGATAGTAAAAGTTCTTTTTCAACATTAAATTTTTTTTCAACTTGATTTATTAACTCAGAATTACTTTTATATGTTTTTAAACCAATGCTAACTTTTTTATTGTTCGCTCTTTTAGTTATGTATGTAAAAGTATCTTCATAAAATTCGGGTTGATACCTATCGTACTCAATTACTTTAGGTAAAAATTTAAAATCTTCAATTAAAAATAGTGTTTGATCACTAATACCTTCTGAAACTGCATATTTTGAAAAACTTTTTTTCCATTCATCAAAAGACTCTGAAAAGGCATTTATTGTAAAAAATAAAAAATATATAAAAGAAAACAATATTAATTTAATTTTTTTCATACAAATCGTATATATATATCATTACAGCAACCCATATTAGAATAAAACCAATTAACCGATAGAAGTCAAATGGTTCATTATATAAAAATAATCCTAAAATGAACTGAAATGTAGGGGTAATAAAAAACAACATACCTGAAGGACCTAATCCTGCAAGATGAATGCCTTTAACGAAGAGAAATAATGGAATCACTGTCATTGGACCAGCTATAGTTAAAATTATAGATAACTTAATTGAGTTTATTCCAAAATTCATGTTTCCACTTTCATAGATAAAATAAAAGCCTATTAAAGCAAAAGGTAATATCAAAAGTGACTCTATAAATAATCCTAAATCAACTTCGATATTAATTTTTTTTCTAAAAACATTATAAAGTGACCAAGAAAAACCGACTACTAATCCAATCAAAGGAAAATTTTTGTAAAAGTAAAAAAGATACAATACTGAAAAAAATGTTAAAATTATCGAAAAAATTCTTAATCTATTTAAATTTTCATTAAAAAATAAATATCCAAATAAAACACTTAATATTGGCATTATAAAGTATCCAAAACTTGCATCTACAATTTGATTTGTGGATACGGCATAAATCCATACAGACCAATTTAAAAAAATTAAAAAACTTGTTAAAGTTAAATATATTAAATTTTTTTTATTTTTGGTTATATTTATTATTTTCCGCCACTTAGAAAAATATATTGTAGTTATAGTTAACATTACCGCTGTCCAAAATACTCTATGAAGCACTAACTCAACACTACCTACAAATGATAACTCTCTAAAATAAATTACCCCAATTACTCCCCACCAGAACGAACCTAGTACTATGTAAAAAATCCCTCTATTAAAAGATGACATAAATTTGAATAAACTGTTTATATAGATTGATTTTCTTCTTGCATAATCATTTTTTAACAATAAAAGATTATTCAAATAGGAGAGATGGCTGAGCGGTTGAAAGCACCGGTCTTGAAAACCGGCAAAGGGGCAACTCTTTCCTGGGTTCGAATCCCAGTCTCTCCGCCACTAAAGTGGCTTAAAATTATAAAATTCTTTGTGTATTTTATTTAATTTTTCTTTTTTTTCTTCGCTAAAATTTTTATTCATTTTAATTAGAACTTCATCACTTAAATTTACAAAATTTTCTAAATCAGCCAGTTCCTCATAATTTAATTTGTTAATAATACTGGCAACAAATGAGGAAATAAGGACATCCATTTCTTTTGTGCCTCTGTAAGAAGCTCTATAAATAATTCTTTTTTTAATATCATCTTTATTTATTTTCATAATTCTATATTTATTTTATTTATGAATAATTAT
>MDSW01133966.1_pt1 | contig 11193 bp, 9 predicted proteins | sample 811171 | NCBI WGS metagenome assembly MDSW01 (sample SAMN05326641, study PRJNA326480) | marine metagenome | isolation source: seawater | place: Atlantic Ocean: North West | collected 2012 | reverse complement strand
TTGTTAAGGGATACCCAATAACTTAAAAAGTATTTAACAACAAGGGTTTTATAGCGTCTTCGTACAGAAATGCAATAAATCATTTTGCTTTTAAATATGCTATTTATTTGAACAAATAGTTAAAGATTTGATGAAAAAGAGTAGTTTTTATATCATTGGTAAACATGCTGTGGTCGAGGCGTTAAAAAACCCACTTAGAAAGGTGATAAGAGTTTTTTTAACGGAAGACTCCAAAAATAAAATTAACAAGGAAAACCAAAATCTTAACTTGCTAAAGAATATGAGCATTTATTATAAAACTAAAAAGGAATTAGATAAGTATGTTGGTAGAGATGAAATAAATCATCAGGGATTTATAGCTGAGATTGAACATTTAGAAAAATTGACACTAAAAGACTATTTAAACAAAAATTTAAACAGAAGTAATATAAATTTTGTTGCTTTGGATGACGTAACAGATCCAAGAAATATAGGTTCTATAATAAGAAGCGCCGCATCATTTAATATTGATGGAATAATAGTCAAAGAAAGATCTTTTCCAAGTCAAAGCAAACTAATGTACAAAGCGGCCAGTGGGTGTATTGAATTAATAAATATATTCGAAGTATCAAATGTAAATACATCTTTAAAATATCTAAAATCAAAAAATTTTTGGGTAAGCGGATTTGACTCTGGTGGAGAAAAAGATTTTACAAAACATGACTGGAAGGGAAATAATGTCCTGCTCTTTGGATCGGAGAATTACGGATTGAATTATCAAACAAAAAAAAATTCAGATTTTTTATTTAAAATTAAAATAAATAGTAAAGTTGAAAGTCTCAATATATCAAATAGTGCATCCATTGTATTTCACTATATAAATAAATTTAAATAATTTTGTTATATATATTAAAAACTTTTGAATGATTATATTTTTTTTTTGAGAGCAGAATATGAATTGTAAGATATTTTAGTGCTCATATTTTTGTTTTCTTTTAATATTTGAATTTTTTTTATAAATTCTAAATTGTTTGAATAAACTAAAATTTCTTTATTTTTAATAAAAGCAGTATTTTTAAATGAAAGATAACTTGAAATACAAGGTAATCCATAACTCATGTATGTTAACATTTTCATTTGGGTACCAGTAGCGATTTCAACATTGCAAATTCCACATATTGCTCCTTTAATTAAATTGTCTAATTTTTTTAATGGGCCGTGTACATGAACTCGATCAACTTTTTCAAAAAAAAACTTGTCTTGGATTTTAATTTCTCCAATAATATGAAATTCGATATCTGGGTAAATTTTATTAATCTCAGGTAAAATTTTCTCCATAAAATTTTTACATGCTTTTCTATTTGGTAAATAATTTAAATTTCCGATAAACAAGATTTTTTTATTTGAGTTTTTAAAATTATAAATATTATTATTTACTTTAACAATATTAGGAATCTCTACAAATTTTTTATAATTTTTTAATTCAGTTTTTTTTAAATCATTTTTTGAGGCTAAGACTATTTTATCAAAATTTTTTAAAGAATTTATTTCGTATTTTTTTACAAAATGTTTTTCTAAAATGTATATATATTTTAAAAGATTAAATTTAGAATAAGAATCAACTATTTGGTCATAATTTTTTGACATTAAATCTGTCATCTCTAAAATTTTTTTTCCATGAAAATTTTTTGGAAGATATTGTGCAGATCTTATTAAATGAAATATAATTGTGTGATATCTATGATGGTTCAATTTTAAAAAATTATCAACTTTTTTTGAGTAAAAAAAACCTAGTTGCAACGGTTCTAATTTAAACAAACTATTGACCAAGCCAAAAATTCTATCTAGTAAGTTTCTTTTAAAAAAAAAATGTTTTACTTTTAAATTCTTCTTTCCTTTAAAATTATCTGAGTAAACAACTTCTAGATTATTCTTTTTATTAAAATGTCCTATAATTTCTTTTGCTCTTTGCCTGTCTCCAGAAAAAATATTCGAAAATGGTGATCTAGTACTGACAAATAAAATTTTTTTTTTATTCATAAATATTAATATTTAAAAACTTATAACTTATTTAACTTGCAGAAAAAATAATTATATCCTAAAAGATCTTTCGAGCCCTCATAGCTCAATTGGTAGAGCAACTGATTTGTAATCAGTAGGTTCGCGGTTCGAGTCCGTGTGGGGGCACCAGATATTTGTTTTTAATGGTCTTTATAAATATAAAGAATAAAAATTCAATTAAAATTTCTATTAGTTTTGAAGAACCTTCTTATTCTTCTTAAAGTTTTTAGAGTAATTTTTGTTATTGAATTGTGAATTAAAAATTCTTTATCATTTAGAGGCATATTAAGTAGATCATCAAAACAAATTATTTTTTTTTGATTTCTTTTAGTAAAGTTTTCGAATTGAATTAAATCTTTTTCAGACCAAGTATTTAGGTGAATTTGAGTTGATTGATAACCTAAAGGAAGTATTTTTAAATTATAGAAAAGTTGAGGTATAAATACTAAATTAAATTTTTTATAAGGATACAAACCATAGCCGTCTATAACATATTTAATTTTATGTTCATCCAAAGATTTAAATGTATTTAAATCATAAGTGTGGTTTGGAGCAAAAAATGATCTAATTTTAATTTTTTCATCAGAGAATTTTTTTAATCCTAGCTTAATTTTTTTACATTGATGATCGTAGCTCTCTCCGTAAAATTCTGACTTGCCTCCATATCCAAAATAATCTTTTCCATGAGTATTGGATCTATATATGTGATTGTATCCATGCATTGATATTTCCCAACCCTTTTTTTGCCAACTTCTTACTTTGTCCCAAAAATTTTCTTTTGATGGCCAGGACTTAAGCTGACTATCTTGATTGTTGGGTATAACGCCAATCAACGGTCTTATATTATATTCATCAAAAAGTAATTCACACTTATCCATGAATTTCCAATTCATATTCTCGGATATATCGTCAAATCTTAGGAGTAGTTTTGGTGAAAGTTTCATTTGTTTAATTTTAAATTAATTAAATCTATCATCTTATTAAGTGATCCAAATTTTTCTTTTGTAAGCTCATCATCTTCAATTTTTATTTTCCATTTGTTTTCTATAAAAGAAACGGTGTCTATTATTCCAAAAGAATCCAAATAACCGAGCTCAACCAATGACTTGTCCATTGGTATCTTTTTAACTTTATTTAATGCTGGAACACCTTTTTTTAAGTAACTTAGCAAAACTTGTTCGATTTCATTTTTTTTCATAATTTTCAAAAATTGTATTCAATTTTATCTATTTTATAGTTAATTACATTATCTTTACACCAATCAGTAGATTTTTTTCTTAAACAAAAATCTGATAAAGCGTTTATGAATACTGTATTTTCCCTAAAACCTATTCTTTGGTTTATATTTTCATTCTCAAATTTGCTTATAAGATTTTCAAAAGCAGATTTTTCAAAATTAGTATTTGATTTAAGATCGTCTAAAAATTCGTCCACAAGATAATGTCTTTTATTATTGGAGAAGAAAGCAAGAGCCTCGGGAGCTTGATATGCAATTTTTGGCCTATTAAGAATTTCGTCTGGTATCATTCCCTTAAAACTATCTCTTAATAAATTTTTTAATTTGAAATTTTTTAGCTTTTTATTTGTAGAGATATTGGAAATTGCTAATGACAATTTGTCATCAAGATATGGGTATCTCCCCTCTACACCATTGGCCATAGACATCCGGTCCCCTTGAGATGACAATAAATAGTTTGATAACAATGTCTCAATTTCAATAATTTGAGCTGCTCTATCATAAGAAGTTTTCTTCAAATTTGAATTATAAATTTTAGATAAATTAGTCATAGTCTCCTCGTAATGATTGGAACATTTATCCTCTTTAAAAAAATGTTTAATTAAATGAAATTGGTCCCACCTAACTAAATGTGAGTAAAAAATATTATCGAGATCATTTAAGTTTTTAAGATAAAATTCTTTTATTAATTCAAAATATCTTGGGTTATTAAATTGAGGCAAATAGCTGTATAATCTTTTTAAGAGCATTGGTCTAAATTTTGATTTTATTTCTTTAGACCAAAACCTTCTAATTCTATTTTCTGCAAATATATCGTAGCCCATAAATATTTCATCAGCGCCTTCACCAGTAAAAACTACCTTGTGTCCACTTTCTTTTACCATCTTCGATAGTAAAAACATTGGTACCGGAGCTGTTCTAAAAAGATGTGTTTCACTATGTTCAACTGTCTTCTCGAAGTTATCAGCGATATCCCTTTTAGTTATTTTAATCGATCTATGATTTGAATTGATAAAGTTTTTTGTTTTATTTTGAGCAGTGCTTTCGTCATATTCTTTGTTCTCGAATTCTACTGAAAAAGTATCAATAGGACCTTTGTTTAATTTTGTTAAAATAAATGATAAAATTGAACTATCAACACCGCCAGAAAGATAGGAAGCATAACCAACTTCCCCATGGATTTGATTCTTAACTGCTCGTTCTACTTCATTATAAATATTTAATTTTTTATTATCAAATGACGATTCTTCAATTTTATTTTGATAATTTAAGATGGGGTTATGCCAATATCTTTTTTTAGATATTTTATTATCCTTATAAATTAAATATGAACCGGGTTCTAACTGATTAATTTCTTCAAATGCACATTGGTCTGAATAATTTGTCCATATCATAGATGTGTTTAGAACTGACCTAAATGATGTTTGAAAAGTATGTTTAAAAAATGAGAAAATACTTTTAACCTCGGAAGAAAAAACAAAATTTGAATTTTTTAAAGTATAGAATAATGGCCTAATACCAAATCGGTCTCTAAATAAATAAAGTTTTTTTACATTAATATCGTAAATTGATATAGCAAATTGACCCTCTAAATCATTTACGAAATTAACATTCTTTTTTTTAAATAACTCAAGTAAAAGTGAAATTTCTGTTCTTATGTTGTTATTGAAATACTTTTTAATAAGTGATTTATAATTAAATATTTCTCCGTTAAAATTTATAACTAATTTATTTTTTTTATCAAAAAATGGTTGTGAACCTTCTTTGATATTTTCTATTGCAAGTCTAGATGTTCCTGAGCAAAAACCTTTTGTACAGAAAATTCCAGATTTATCTGGTCCTCTATGTTTTAAAAGATGAACCATTTGACTGATATTTTTTTTTGGATCTTGAATATTTTGATAACTAAATCCTACTATGCCACACATAAGTTTTTAAATTAAATTATCCCCATCTATTAAAGAAATTTTCCAAGTTGGTCTTTTGTCAAAAATTTTATTATTTGAAGTTTTTGAATTTTTATATAAATATGAAAAATTCTTAATTCTAGTAGTTAAATGAGAGTATTTTTTTAAATTTTTATAACATTTATCAGCAAAACCTTGCATTTCAATTAGATCGTATTTCTTTAATTCACTCATATTAAACAGTTTAAAAAATAAAAATTTATAAACTTGAGGATTGTTTCTATCAACTATTATGTCACATAATGAAAGTCTTCTTAAATTAAATTTTTCAATATTGTTTTCTATAAGACCACAAAAACCAACTATTTTTTTTTGTTTGTATATTACAAATAAAAATGATTTTTGTTTTAAATTATTATTATAATTTAACTCAAACCAAGAATTGTTTCTTATTAGTTCAAGTTTATTTTTGTCTTGCCTATTAGTAATAAAATTTTTTAGTTTTTTATCTAATTTGAAAGATCTTTTTAAAATATAGTTATAATTGAATTTGATATTTATTTTTTTAATTAAACTTTTTTTTAGTAATAAAGAACTTAGATTTACCATTAAACCTGGAATTTTGATTTTTTTTCGTTGAAAAAAAAAATTCAAAGTTTTTTTAGTGTTGAAAACATAAATTAGTTTTTTGTGTATCGTCTCCTGAGGAATATCCTTAGAGCCCATTTTTTTCCAAATTTTGTATGTAGCTTCATTTGGTGTAGTATTTAAAAAAAAATCAATTTTTCTCTGTCCAAAAAATTTTCTCATTAAGTTAATTGTGAATTGTCTGTAGTTTTTATCAACAACCAAAGAATTACTTACAGCACATAAAAGTTTTTTATTATTATATTTGTAAGATTTCAATATATTAGCAACAAATCCCCTAATAACACCTTTGTCTTCAATAACCCAGCCCATTGGAAATTTTTTTAAATAAGAAATATAATTTTTTAAAATTTTATTTTTATAATTTTTAATAGATCTTAATTTATATTTCTTTTGTAAATTATCAATCTTTGAAAAATCTTGTACTTTAGTTTCTCTAATTACCATTTTTTTTACCAAATATTTTTTTTACCTCGTTTTCAAAAACTTTCTTCTCTAATGTAATTTTGTTTATATATGGATCAAATTTTTTAGACTCTGCTTCGTAATTATTAAAAACATAGTTTATTTTTTTTGTTATTTTTTTGATATTGAAAAAATTTTCATTAAATTTGAAATCATTAGGGATATTTATATCTTCTATATTTGATGCACTTCCACGTTTATTTGTAATTATGCAATTTCCAAGCAAAGCTGCCTCTCTAGGTATTCTATCTTTTCCAGGGTGTGAACCAATATCAAAATAAATTTTAGATTTTTTTAATATATTTATGATTTCATCTTTTTTTAATCCAACTAAAGGAATAAATGTAATTTTTTTGTTATTATTTATAATTTTTTTCATATACTGATTACTTTTAAGAGGGTTGTAGGTAATTATATTTTCTTTTTTTTCTTTATCAAACTTTATTGAATCAAAAAAATCATCTCTTATATAATCTGACAATATATCTAAATTTATTATTTTTTTAGATAGAAAGTTAAAAGCATATTTAGATTGAGCTAAGTGGATATTACCTTGAGATAGTTCCCTTTGCTTAAATAAATTTGATGATTTATAAATAAATTTTAAGTAATCTTGTATAGTAATTAATCCAAAAAAATTAAAAGTTAGCAAATTGAAAAAATTTATAAAGTTGAATGGTATTTTTATAATTGATCTAATTAACTTAGAATTTTTTTTTCTAAATCTATAACCAAAGTAATTATCAATACTGAGCCACCATATGGCCTTTTGTATTTTATTAAATTTTTTTGCTATTTGTAAAAATTCAAAGTATTCAGGTACTATTAAAATATTGTTTGGGTCATCTTCGACTTCTTTAACAAAATTTATGGAATACATTTTATAATTGTCATGAATTGGGTTTTGTTTTGTTTGGGGAACATAATAAATAAATGTGTTTAATTTTAGGGAATTTTTAAGAGTAAATGCTAACTGGTGCAATGCTTCTGGACCTCCGGTAGCTACATTGGCTGGAGACATGATATAGATTTTACAATTTTCTTTAACTTGAATAGTTTTATTGTTTGAAACCATCTATATTTTAATATCATAATATGTATAAAAATAATTTATAAAAATGAAAAAAATTAAAACTGATTTCTTAATTGTTGGATCTGGACTTTATGGTTGTGTTATAGCTGAAAGAATATCGTCAATTTTAAAAAAAAAGGTAATCATTTTAGAAAAGAGAAATCACATTGGGGGGAATTGCTATAGTGAAGTTGATAAAAATACAGGTATTGAATATCATAAGTATGGAACACACATTTTTCATACTTCTATTAAAGCCGTATGGGATTACTTAAAAGACTTTACAAAGTTTAATAGTTATAGGCACCAAGTTCTAACAAAATATAAATCAAAAACATACCAACTTCCAATTAACTTGGAAACAATTAATAGTTTTTTTGGAAAAAACTTTTCGCCTTCCCAAGCAAGAGATTTTGTTACAAGGCAAACAAAAAAATTCTATAAAAATAATTATAATAATTTTGAAGAAAAAGCATTGTCTCAAATTGGTGAAAAACTTTACAAAGCTTTTATAAAATATTACACTTTTAAACAATGGGGGAAAGACCCCAAAAATTTACCACCCTCTATATTTAATAGACTTCCGCTAAGATTTAATTATAACGAAGATTACTATAAAAACCCTTTTATTCAAGGTATACCGCTTGATGGTTATACCAGTATATTTAAGAGACTCACTGAAAGTTCAAAGATTGAAGTTATTTACAATTTTAATTATGAGTATGAAAACAATTTTAAAGTAAAATATTTAACAATTTACACTGGACCATTAGACAAACTTCTAAAAAATAAATTTGGAAAATTAGAATGGAGATCGTTAGGTTTTAAAAAAGAAGTAATTAATTCAGAAGATTACCAGGGAACATCGGTTATTAATTATCCTGAAATTAAATTTAATTATACAAGAATTCATGAGCCAAGGCATCTTCATCCTGAAAGGAAATATGGAAAAAAAACTTTAATAATTAAAGAGTATCCTAAAGTAAACAATAGTGAACCATATTATCCGATTAATAATAGTGAAAATAAAGAAAGACACGCTATGTATAAGAATTATTTGATAAAAAATAAAAATAAAAAAATAATTTTTGGCGGAAGACTTGCGGACTATGCTTACTACGACATGGACATGACTATATCTGCAGCATTAAATAAGTTTAATATAATAAAAAAAATATTTAAATAAGATATGAAAAATATTCTATTAACAGGAGGTGCTGGCTATATAGGTAGTCAAGTTGCGAACTTACTTTTGGATAAGGGATTAAAGGTTACAATTATTGATAGTCTTATAACTGGAAATAAAAAATTAATACCTAAAAAAGCAAAATTTTTTAAGTCTGATATTGGAAATAAAAAAAAAATTAGTAATTTTTTGCAAAATAATAGCTTTGATGCGGTAATGCATTTTGCTGGTCTTATTAAGGTAGAGGAATCATTTAAGAAACGAAAAAAATATAATCTATTCAATTTTATTAAAGCAAAAACTTTTTTTCAAACTTGTATGGATAATAATTTAAATACAATAATTTTTTCATCAACCGCATCTGTTTATGGAGAAAAAACTAAATTTAAATATAAAGAAAATAGTCCAAAAAAACCAACTAATCCGTATGCAAAATCAAAATTAAGACTAGAAAAATTTTTAATTGAAAAAATAAAACAAAAAAAAATTAATTGTATAATACTAAGATATTTCAATGTAGCTGGAGCAGATCATAAAATGAGAACAGGCTTGATAGATAAAAAATCCAGTCATTTAATCAAAGTTGCCAGTGAAGTAGCAACAGGTCAGCGTAAAAAACTAATTGTAAATGGAAATAACTACAATACTAAAGATGGAACAACTATTAGAGATTTTATTCACGTTATGGATTTGGCTAATATTCATATTTTATCACTTGAATACTTGCTTAAAAAAGGGAAATCAGAAATATTTAATTGTGGTTATGGCAAGGGTTACTCTGTAATGCAGGTAATCAAGTCTTTTAACAAAATTCTTAAAAACAAAATGTCAATATTTTTTGGTCCAAGACGACAAGGTGATGCTATTTCTGTTGTAGCCAACATATCTAAAATAAAAAAAAAATAAAATGGAAACCCAAATATAACAAACTAGATTTAATCATAAAATCTTCCTTAAAATGGGAAAAGAAAATAAATAATTAATTATTTTATATTTGTGAGCAATCTTTTATTAAAAATTTATCTAAAATATCATTTAATATAATTTTTTTAATACAATTTTTCTCTAAAATATCTTTTAAAACATCATCGTCTCTAAAAAAAGGTTTTACCAAATATATAGTTTTAATTTTTGTATTTTTAATATTATTGATAAAAAATTTTTTGTAGCTTTCAAAATAGCTGTCTCCTTTTGTTGGATAAACATGAAATGAATTCCAGACTTTATTAGGTGAGTTGTCATAAACTGATAGTATAACGGAAATAAATTGATAATCTGTAAATATTGCCTTTTCTGAATCGTCATTTTTAATAATCTCTATGACTTCTTTTAATTTTGAAATTTCAGACTCTGGATTTTCTGGATACTTGGGTGTTATCCATTTAAGACCATCGAGTTTTTTATCTAATGAACTTGCGTCTATTGCTTTTGATAAATTCACCTCTCTAAGATCCATAAAATCTCTTTTATCAATATACTTGTAGCCATAGTAAATTGCAGATGATGAACTTAAAGCTATTAGAAAATAAAGGATAAACTTTTTTTTATTAAAATATTTAATAAAATATATGTGTGAAAATGCACATAAAATAGGAATTAAAAAATAAATATATATCCCATTTAACGTCATTAATTGATGGGCAATTAAAGTGAAGGATAAACTTATTAATGAAAGAATAATTAAAAATTCATTACTAGCTAAATACCTTTTATTATTTTTTATATTTATTATTATTACTACAAATAAAATAATGCTCGCCAAATGTATTAATTTAAAACGCAAAAAAATTCTATTAAATTCTAATGGAAAAAGAAAACCTTCTCCCAGTCTGCTACCTCCTAGTGACATTGGAAATAAAATATATTGCTCAATAAAATTAGTAAGTGGAATTTTTCCTAATATCATCATTGATAAAAAAATTATCAGAATAGTTATTGATCCAAGGAATCCATAAATAATTTTTTTAAAATCGAAATTAAAAATAAAGTATATTATAGAAAGAGACAGAATTATTATTAAAATATATCCAGCAGGTGTTTGTTTGGTTAAAAAAGAAAATACAAATATAATTGGCAAAAAAAACCAGTAGTTTTTATTGTTTGTTTTTAAGGCTAAAATAAATGTAAAAACTGATAAAGCAGACAAATATGATGAATGATGATCAACATATGGGGTTCCTGCTGAGGGATAAGCTAACAATGACAGTAGGAGAGAGTAAAAAAAACTATAATTTATATTTAATTTAAATTTTCTAAGCATTTGATAAAAGAAAATTACAAAAATAAAATTAAAAATTGATGCGTGTAAAACATAGCTAAACCATGAAATACCAAAAATTTTAAAAAATAGGGCTTGTACTATATCCATAAATGGACCGGTGATTGTCCAATAATCTTTGAATGGGAAATAACCCTTTAAAACGTCGTAACCAGAATTAAATGGAAAAAATGTATCAATAGGCATAACACCAATATTTCCATAATATTGATTAAAAAAAACTGAAGAAAAAAAAAGTAAAGTAATTAAAAAAAAATTTTTATATCTTGTTATTGATATCATTAAAGAATTAAGAGAAGTAATTTTACCACAAAATAATTTACGTAAATAAACAGAGCGGCATGTGTTAGATATAATAGA